>OLRN01000100.1_pt1 | contig 91272 bp, 82 predicted proteins | sample 1673001 | NCBI WGS metagenome assembly OLRN01 (sample SAMEA3136745, study PRJEB25190) | human gut metagenome | biome: human gut; feature: human-associated habitat; material: faeces | place: Austria | collected 2013 | reverse complement strand
CTCAAGGACACCGGCCTCGATGTAGCATATTTCCATATTTTCAACTCGTTTAAATGTCGGTGCGAATATAAGGGAAGAAAACATGCGGGACAAGCACATTCGTCCGACTGGCAGGAATAGTCATGAATAGTCGTTTTTTGTCATATGGCGCGGAAAAAGACTCCGTAGCCAGTCGGCTTTCACGCCCCCCCCCCTTTGGAAACCCGCAGGACGGGTGCGTCACGGCGATGAAAAAGAAAAAATCCCCACCGGAAATGAAGTGGAGTGACCTCAAACCGGCAGGGAGTGTAATAATAAAGGAGCGGGCCGCTCAGCCCTTGATGTAGCCGTACTTTTTCAGGTCGTCCATGAAATTCCCGGGCGTGTCGGTCCTCACCCTCACCCCGTGCAGTTCATGGTACCGGCCCGAGAAGTTCACCATGTACTCCTCATCGGTGCATTCGCTGTCAAACCAGCTACCCTCACGCAGGAGGCGTACAAACTCAGAAGGGTCGGAGGCGGCAATCCTGCCGCTATCTGCCAAAATATACATATGCCTGTTCATGCCGATAGTTTTTTGGTTCTCAGTTTATAATAGAGTTTCTGTTCACCGTCAAGGAAGGGGATGTCCCGGAGCGCGGTGGCCACAGGCACTTGCCCTTGTGTGGCAAAGGTAACCAATTTGTGGAGAAACAGCACCCAGTTGCGCATTTTTGTGAAGTTGGTCGTTCCAGAATGCTGGCGGAACTCGACCGTCTTGTGCCGTGAGTAGGCCTCGAGGTTCACCTTATGGTAACGGTCGCCGATCCTTCCTTTCAACTCGTCCACAGTCCGGGCGGAACGTATCATCTCATCAGAGACGTGCCCCAGTCCGCGGCAATAGCGGTTGTCCCTACGGGAGGCCGGCATGAACCGGTCGATGACCGGTTCCAGATGCTTGTAGCTCAGAGCCAGGTTACGCCAGGTCTCCATGTTGAAACCGGCGGCATCGATATGCACGTGAAGACCACAGCTCTCGTTCACTTTCACGTCACACAAGTCAAGCACCCAGCAGACCTTCTCCAGTTCCCGCAGTCCGGTTTCACCGACCAGGATCGGACTGACCAGCTCGAAGGTGTCGTTGCCGCTCAGGCTACTGTCCGTCACGAGCTTCCAATGCGGACGGGTGGTATGGTTATAACCTTCCACCGTAACCTCGATGCCGGCTTCCCTGAGCTCGCGTGCAAGCCGTTCACGGGAACAGTTGTAGGCCTCGATTTCAATACCGAATTTACGGTTGAAAGCATAGTCCAACGCAGCTGTCGACGGATGGATATTCGGACCGTCCCCACACTCATTCATCCGGCGTAGGGCGTTCACCACAAAACCGTAATTGCCGTTGGTTACCATTCTTGCGATTTCCGCGCGGGGAACTCCTAAAAGATACAGCTGCCGGATCTTGCTTGTCTTTGTTGTCTCTTGTGCTAAAATGCTTCTAATTTGCTCGTTCATAACTTGTTACCTCCTTTATTATTACACTACTAAGGTAATGCTTTCATAGGAGAAGTCGTAATTATAAGAGCTTTATTATCATGCTATTAGCTTACTTTATCTTAGGCTAAAAGTCCTTATTTAAGGTGTCTGTACCCTAACATCCGCTACCGGTCGATGCCGGATTCCTCCAGACCGATGGCATGGCATATCTCCTCCACCAGTCCGGGAAGGCCGGAACCTTTCTCCTGGCGGGGATCGGGTGGAAACAGCGTGGAGCGGAAAACACCCTTGCCGCCAGGGTCCGCCTCCTTATTGTAGCGGAGTGTATTCGGGATGTGTGAGGACAGCAGCCGCAGTCCCATCCTGTGGATGACCCGGTTCCAGGCATCATACAAGTCTTTCCTTCCCCTCCTGTCCACCATGTTCCAGAACAGCCGGATTCCTTTCAGGTTGCTGTTCCCCTTGGCGATCAGCTCCTCCTCCAGAACCTTGGTAAACTGCAGGGAACTCTGCATGACGATGTTGTCAGCCTTGAGCGGGACAAAGATGTAGTCCATCGCGGCGACGGTATGGACCACTCCTTCGCTGCGGAGCGTTCCGGGAAGGTCGAAGAGCACGATATCGAAAGTTTCCCCTTTTTCGTCCATATAACGCCGCAGGTCTTCCACGGCCTTTTCCGGGTCGCTTTTGATGACCGGATAGGCTGGCTTCCGGATTCTTTCGTACTGCCGGTACAGGTTCACCTTCAGGTCGTCATTTTTCATGACACTCTCCATGTCCCTCTCACGCATCAGGGCGATGCTGTGCTGCGGGGAGTCACAGTCCACGACTGCAACACGCATGCCTTTGCGGTAATGCAGGACACTGGCCAGCAGTACCGTAAAGACGGATTTTCCCACGCCACCCTTCTGGCTGGCGACGGCAACCAACAACTCTTTTTCTTTTTTCATCATACTTCTTTTCCATTAAATGTTAAACACTATTGTTTCAGAAACAAAGGACAATGCTCCCACAGGGGAAGCCCCCTCATGGGGGACGGGCCTTTATGATCGGCCGGGCAGGGACTCTTTCAGAATCATCTCCGTCGTTTCCCTGTATTCTTCCAGATGCCGCGAGACAAGGTGGTTGATGAAGCCCTCCAGCGTGACCTTCCCGTTTCTCGAGGCTCCCGCCAGGATGGACAGTTTCCGGTGCAGGGCGGCGGGAATATGCAGCGACCGGCGCTGCATGCCCGCAATGCCATGCAGGTATTCCTCTCCGTAGACGGATGGCTGCATGGGACCGCTTTTCCTTGCGGGATGCATAATGTCGTTACCGGACGTTCCACGTCCCTTCCGGGGACAGGCAGGCGCTTCCCCCATTATCTCACGGATGCGGTCTGCGTCCATCCCGCCGGGATCGGTCCGGCCTTTTGCACTCTTTCCTGTCATGATATGCCTTCTTGAACTTTTACTGTGATTTATCGGCGGACCGTTCCTTTCGGCTGTCCGTCTTCATTCCAGGGACGGTAGACCTCACCGAGCAGGGAGGCGATATCCTCCTTGTGTACCTCCATATGGAGTTCCAGCAGCCGGATGATAAACCCGGAGATGCTGCCGCAACCGGCGGCTCTGACCAGCATGGCGATCCGGCGGTGCAGTCTCCCGTCAATGTATGCGGTCTTCCACTCTGCGGACTTGGGAGCGGGAACCAGAAACTTCCTTTTGTATTCTTCCGGGTCTGTCACTTTCACTGCCCGGGCCTGCCTTTCATTATCCGGTATCCCCATCGCTGGTTCCGTGGATGGGAAAACGGGCTCTGACAGAAAGTTCCCCGTGAGTCCGACCCTCTCGAGAACGATATCGGAAAGCCGGTTCTTTTCCTTTTCTGAATCCATATCTTAAAATCTTAAATTATTAAAATACACAACTGGTATTGTATCGGAATACAAAATAAAGGAAGAAGAGTACAGGACGAAACCGCCTGTCACTTATAGTCATCCAAAGTCGGTTATTGTCATGATACACACGACAGGTGGACGGACATGCCGCTGCGTTCGGACGGTTCTTCCTATACGGAGGTGACGTCAGAGGTCCGCTGCCCGTAGAAGTGTGGAAAAGCGGGCAGGATTCCGTTTCCTTGTCCACCGGTCCTTTTCAATCCTTATGGGCTGGTGTGGGAGCACGTATCTGTCCTGATACGGATTCTTAAATTATCAGTCTACAGAAGTGTATAAGTAGCAATCCGTTAATGGAGACGATGAAGAAAAAATATAAGTCGTACACGGCTACCTGCCCGTTCTCCATTTGCAGAAGTGTATAAGTAGCAATCCATTAATGGAGACAATGAAGAAAAAACATAAGTCGTGCATGGTTACCTGCCCATTTCTCCATTTGTAGAAGTGTATAAGTAGTAATCCGTTAATGGAGAATAGGCATGGAAAGAGCTGATTTCCCGTAGATGCGTCTCCTTATCCCCGAATTATGAGCGTAAGTCACATGGTTATGGAGAGATATCCATCCTTTTATGGGGAGAGCAGCCGACAAATACCTGATGGAAATGCCCCGCAAACCACAGGGGAATAGCCATACAATGGGCTGATACACAATAATTATTGGATAAACGTGGTCCGCTCCAGCGGACAGCAAGTTGTGTTTTCGTTAAACGAAAACCGGACGGTTTAACGGCAATTAAGCCGCTAAACCGTCCGCTTCCTAAGCTCCGAAGTCGCTTGATTTGTCATTACGGGTTATTCAAATAAATATATTAGTTTGTTCTTTTGCTGTCAGGATCGTGATTTTACTATCCTGATAGGAAACCGTTAATTTCCTTTAAATGACTTGCCTCCTCCCAATTGCATCACATGAGTGTAAAATCATGGATGCGGCTATCAGCATGTCCATACTGTTAAATGTTAAATATCCCAATTATCCAAAATCCTTTTCCTTCTTTACCATTATAATACAGTAGTAAACTAAAAACAAGGAATAATGATGGATAGGAAAAAGAAAAGGTTGCTTTCTCCATTGTTGGAGCGGACACTGGATGCGTTGAAAGGACAACGTAGCATGCAAACATTGGAGAACTACCATAGTAGTATAAATAAGGTAAAGGAATTTGTGGGTGATGGATGGGAACATCTGACGGTAGAAGACATCACAAGAGGTTGGACGGACAGATTCACCACATGGCTGGAAAGCCACCATGGCGACAAGCCTCAGACCGTAGACTTTTATCTTCGCACGTTCCGGGCTGTGTACGGCCATGCGCTGGCACTTTCTTCCGAGGGCACGGACGGGAAACCTTTCAGCGGACATCACACCGGCGGCAGCTTTCCTGCCAAACGTGCGCTCCGGAAAGAAGAAGTACAGCGTCTGCTCTCGCCCAGCTTGCGGCAGACACTGCCGGAGAACCAGCGTGAGGCGTTGGATGTGTTATTGTTCATCTTCTACGCCCGTGGAATGGTATTCAAGGATGTGTACGGGTTGACCCACCGGATGGTGACGGACCGGCACATCCGTTACCTGCGCAGCAAGACAGGCGTGCCCATTGATGTGGAGGTAGTGCCGGAACTGGAAGAAATCATGAAACGGTACCATCGGGAAGATTCGCCTTTCGTTTTCCCTTTCCTGCACGAGACAAGAAAAGGGTGTTGTGGGAAGGGACTCTCTGAGGAATCCGCCCTGCGGCGGATTAATCGTTCCACGCGCAAGATTGGCAGAAAGACGGGACTCTCCGTGCCGCTCACCACCTACGTGCTGCGGCACACGTGGGCGACATTGATGTTGGAAGACTGCCAACCGGTTGAACTTATCAGTCAGTGCATGGGTCACACCTCAATACGTACCACGCAGATTTATCTTTCCCGCATCAGCAGCCATAAGGTTGACACCGCTGTGAACGGCATGTACGACCGGATGCTGCGGCTGCCCAAACATAAAAGAAAGGAAAGGGACATCCCGTCCGGACACCGCCGGAAAACCGAATCCCTTGCATCGCAACCTTTGGAAAACAGAAACACACAGCCGCATATTTCCCAAACTCCCAAAAACAAAAAATGTCCCTTTCTTGGCGAGAAAGGGACATACGTTCCGTGTCGCATGGACACCGTAATAAATTTCGCCACAAAAGTATATATTTCACAGGTTTGCTGCAAATTTTCTTCCGCTTTTTTCTCCGTTTTACCCAACATTTCTTTCAACCTTCCTTTCCTCTATTATTTCCACGCGAGGTGAAATGCCTTTTCAACCGCCTGTATCACAGAATTATACAAATCAATTTCCCATAATGTCCCTTTCTCGCCAAGAAAGGGACACGCGTCAAGGGTCGCCTGGATGTATGGAAAAGCGAAAATCGGACAGGAAAGAAATCCTGTTTCCTTTTCCCGTCCAAACACAGTGAACCACCGTATTTGCCGTACAGTTTGCGCCTGTATTGGCAGTCGGAAAGAAAGCATAAGGAGACGATGAGATGAAACAAGTGACAAGCGAAAGGGGCGAGACATGCTGACGAACCCCACACGATACGGGCTGATCGCCTGCCGCTACCTTGTATGGGGCTGGCACAACGGCGTCTGGCTCACAGGGCCGGAAATAGCGGAGCGTTACAGGATGAACGTACGGGCCCTCTCGCCCGCGTTGCAACGTCTGGTGATGGCCGGCATCCTGCGCTCACGGCGCGGAGGGACGAAGCCGGGGTTCATGCTCTGCCGCCCGCCCGAGGAAGTGACGATGCTGGAGGTGGTACGCGCGTTGGAGGGCAGTTTCCGCATGGATTGCTGCCGCACGGTGCTACCTGACATCCGGTGCTCGTGCGAGACGGACTGCTGCCGGGTCTGCGGAGTTTTCCGTGACATGCTTGACGACCTTCGGCGAAGGCTGTCGGGCGTTTCGCTCGAAGACCACGCCGCCACGGAAGAATTTATTGGGGGGGGTAAGGCATTGCAAACCAATAAGATAACAAATCGTCTACAAAATACCGGGCGATGACGCATGAGAATTGACAACTAAAATTTAAAAATACGATATGAGAAAAAGATTCATTCCTGCCCTGTTGCTGGCGGCCTTTCTTGCCGGGAGCGTTCAAGCGGAAGTCGTGTCGGACAGCCTCCGTACCACGATCTACTACCGCACGGCAAGCGCACGGCTGGAGCTTCCGTACATGGACAACGACCGGCATCTGGGAGCACTGGGCGACAGCATCCGTTCTCTGGGAGCCGACCCTGCGGTGGTACTCAGGCGTATCTTCATCCAAGCGTCCGCCTCTCCCGACGGCAACACGAAGTACAACAAGGAACTCGCCCGGAAGCGTGGCGAGGATTTACGCGATTATTTAAAGAACAACCTCTCGCTGCCCGACAGCATCTTCACACTCCAGCCGCAAGGAGAGGGCTGGGGCGAACTGGCTGAAAAGCTCGGACGTACCGATGCCCCCTGGCGCGACAAGGCAATCGCCATCATCCGTGACACACCCGAGTGGGTGGTACGCGAGGGCAAGGTGGTGGACGGCCGTAAACGTCAGCTGATGAACCTTGCCGGCGGTCGCGCATGGCAATACATGAAGGAGAACCTCTTTGATAGCTTACGCAGCGGAGCGTTGGTAGTATGCGAGGTGGAACGAATCAAGCGGGTGATGGACCCCGAGCCGGCACAGGCCGAATTGAAACCGGCATCCGACAACGTAATGAACCCCGATGACACGGCGGACACCACCGAGAAGGAGATCGATACGACAGCCACACTTTATAATAAGGAGGACGAAACGATTCCGCAGGATAACACGGACAAGGAAGAAACGGAAAAGAAACCGTTCTACATGGCAGCGAAGACGAACCTGCTTTACGATGCCGCCCTCGTTCCGAACGTGGGATTGGAGTTCTACCTCGGCCAGGGGTGGAGTATCGGTGGGAACTGGATGTACGCCTGGTGGAGCAAGGACTCGAAGCACCGCTACTGGCGTATCTACGGCGGCGAGCTTGACATCCGCAAGTACTTCGGGCGGAAGGCAGCCGAAAAACCGCTACAGGGACACCACCTCGGGGTGTACGCCCAAGGTTTGACCTTCGACTTCGAGACGGGCGGCAAAGGATATTTGAGCAACTTCAGTTACGGCTTCGGGTTGGAATACGGCTACTCGCTGCCTGTCGCCAAGCGTCTGAACATAGACTTCGGTCTCGGTATCGGCTACGGTGGCGGCAAGTACAAGGTATATGAGCCGGAGGACGATTGCTACGTGTACAAAGAGACAAAACAGCGCCACTGGTTCGGCCCGACCCGGGCTGAAATCTCACTTATTTGGTTGCTGGGAAACGGCAATCAGAATAGCAAGAAAGGAGGAACGAAATGACACATATACGGATATACAAGGAATTGCGCAAGGCAATCGCAGGATTTCTGGCGACAATGCTGCTTCCCCTGCTCACGGCCTGTGAGCACAAGGACCTGTGCTACGACCATTCCCACACCACGCAATTGGAGGTGGTGTTCGACTGGACGGAAGCCCCCGACGCCAACCCTGCCACGATGAGCCTCTACCTCTACCCGGAGGACGGCTCGGAACCGATGCGCTACGAGTTCACCAACCGAACTGGAGGAACCATCACCGTTCCGATAGGTATGTATGACGCGATTTGTGTGAACAGCGACAAGGAGACGCACCGCATCCAGAACAAGGAACGTATGGAGACATTTCAAGTGACAACGGGTGACACCCGCTCTCTGCGTGGAGCATTGGCCACCCGGTCTGAGACAGCCCCTTTGGCACGCGGTGCGGAAGAGGAGCGCAGTGTACAGGAACCCGAAGCCCTTTGGAGCGATCACTCCGAACGGCTTGACATCCACCCTGAGACAGGCGTCCAAAAGATAGTGCTGACCCCGAAGTCACGTGTGAACACCTGCACTGTTGAGATTCGCAACGTGGAGAACCTTCGGCACGCGGCCGCCCTCAGCGCGTCCGTGACAGGCATGTCCGGTGGCTGGCTGGCCGGCATTGACTGTTTGACGGACGAGAAGGTTACCATCCCGTTCGAGGTACGTGCCAACGAGGATAAGACGATGCTGACGGGTAACCTGAGTTTCTTCGGCCACTGCCCGAAGGAGGCCGGAAATCACAAGCTGATGATCTATGCACAGATGTCGGACGGAAGCACCTACTACTTCGAGGAGGATGTGACCGGCCAGCTGCATGACCCGGCACAGGACCCGACGCACATCGTGATCGAGATCGACAAGTTGCCGCTTCCGAAGCCCATCACCGGTGGCGGTGGTTTGCAGCCGACGGTGAAGGACTGGCAGGAAATCTTTATCGACCTTCCAATGAACTGATGTTCGTGAAAAAAGGTAAAAGAAACAAAAGAAAGGACATAAGTAAAAAGACAAGTATATGAACAAAGCGATTTATATATGTACCGCTGCCGCGCTTGCATTGGCATCGTGCTCCAACGACGAGGTCGTAGAACGTGCGAAGGAAAACGGTATCAGTTTCCGAAGCGTGGTGGGAATGAACACACGGGCCACGGAGGTGAACACCGGCTGGTTACAACAGAACGACAAGCTGTACGTGACGACATTCAAGGAGAATGGAGACCGGCTGTATGATGAGACAGAATATTCATATAATGGATCCGCATGGATAGCCAGTCCGCCCCAATCGTGGAACGGTAACAGCAAATTGAACTTCTTCCTTGCTTACCCGAAGTTGAGCAAGTGGCAGGCAGGCTTCGAACTGACGAAAGACAACAAGACGGTACAAGTTTCTGTAGACGAGGATATACCCGACCAAAAGGATTACGTAGTGGCGAATGTGACGGGAAATAAAACCAATTTCAATGATCCCATAAGCGTGGATTTGATCCACGTACTTTCGTCTGTCGAAATCAAGGCGATGAATACCAACGAGGCTTTCAAGTACAAGGTGAAAGGCATCCGTCTTTGTGGTGTGAACAAAGAAGTCACTATTGACCTTTCCACAATTAATTCGACACTCAATATCGGTCACAACACCGACATGAGGAATTACGAGTTGACTTATGAAACCCCCGTAGAGTTGGGAAGTAAGGCGGAATCCCTTATGGGAAATGCCAAGATCGCCATCCTGCCCCCGCAAATCGGTGGGGATGCTTTGAAATGGGACGGCTCTAAAACTTCAAATACAGCCGGTGACTATATGGGGTATTATCTCTCCGTGAAGATTAATGTCACTTCCAAGTATGGATCTTCGGTTTATCCGGCAGGTTCTACTGCTGATGATGCGACTTACGGATGGGCAGCAATCTCGGTTCCGTTTGATTGGGAAAGCGGCAAGAAATACGTCTACACGCTTGACTTTTCCGAAGGTGCCGGACGCGTAGACCCCACAGACCCGGGAGCAGCAGTCACGCCGGATGGTAAGGTAGACCCCGCAAAGGGAATGCCCATTTTGGGCAAGCGGATCAAGTTCGGAATAGCGGTCAGCCCGTGGAAAGATGGCGGAGACCAAGATGCCACACTGACCGACGGCATCAAGTTCACCGTAGGTGTTGACTCTTGGACGGACGAAGAGAAAGATGCAGAAATAAACTGACAACTAATATATTAATAACAGGTAAACTGACATTCATTTTTTTTGATGATCTAATCAATAGATAATTATTTATTAACCAATTAAAAGTTTTAAGTAACAATGAACAAGAAGATTTATTTGTGTGCGGTGGCCGCATTGGCACTGGCATCATGTTCTAATGACGAGACAGTGGAAATTGCGAAAGGTGACGCTATCAATTTCCGTACTTCTGTAGGGTTGAACACTCGTGCTTCCGAATTTGGAACGGCTGATTTGGAGCAAGCAAACAAGTTGTATGTAACCACTTTCAAGGCCGATGGTACTGAATTGTATACGGAAACGGAATACACCAAAGGTACTGACGGATGGGCAGGCAACCAATTCTGGGGAACGGAGACTTCTTTGAATTTCTATCTGACTTATCCGGAATTGTCAGAATGGAAAAACGGTGCTGCTCTTACAAAAGACAACAAGACTATCACAGGCTTTACTGTTAAGGATGCGGTAGCAGATCAGGTAGACTTCGTAGCCGCACAAAAAACAGCACAAAAGGTTGCTTCTGTGGCTGTGGAATTGCAGCATGTCCTTTCCCAGATCCAGATCAATGCAAGGAGCGACAATGCCAACTACAAGTACAAGGTAAGAGGTATCCGCATCCATAATGCAAACAGCACGGGTAACATTGACCTTTCTACCCAGACTTGGTCTAATTGGTCTGCTGCCAAGAATTATGAAGTGACTTTTATCACTCCTGTCGAATTGGATGGAACTGCAAAGCCTATTATGGGGGATGCCGGCAATGCCATGTTGCTTCCGCAGACTGTAGAAGCATGGGACGGTACGAGCAAGAGTGCCGATCTCACTACCTCGGTTAATGGTTCTTACATTTCCGTATTGGTCAGCATCACTACCAATGCAGGAACTGGTGTTTATCCGAAAAACACTACGGAAACAACTCCTACCTATGGTTGGGCAGCCGTTCCGGTAAAGTTTGAATGGACAAAAGGAAACAAGTACATCTATACACTCGACTTCACAAAGGGTGCAGGAAAAGTTGACCCTGTAGACCCGAACGAGAAGGACAATGATAACGTTAAGCCCGGAGAACCTGACAAAGATCCGGACAAGGCAGAACCTATCTTGGGTGATGAAATCAAGTTCACTGTGACAGTAACCGCTTGGAATCAGAAAGATAAAAATCAGGAAATGTAATCCGAACATCCATTTAATCAAAAATCAATAATCAAAACTGTACTTCCGCCCGGTGGCTGCACACTCGGCCAAGGCAGGAAGTACACTTTAAGGCCGGACGGGGTTGAATGTCCCTTTTCGGTCACACAGAGAAAATACAATAAACTATCATAGAAGTATGGAATATAAAGCGATTCATGTATTGGCGGCAGCCGCCCTCGTCCTCGCCTCGTGCTCCAACGACAGCACGGTGGAGATGCGGCAAAGCGCAGAGATCCGTTTTCGAATGGCAGTAGGCATGAACACACGTGCCCTCCCAACCGACCTTCCAGCCTTGAGGCAAGCAGGAATCAGCGTTTCGGCCTTTGCCACTATGGGAAACGAGAAGTACGAGTTCAGTAAATTGGCTTTCAGCTACGAGGAAGGATCGGGATGGTATTCCGACCCTGTGCGTTACTGGCCGGAGGATGGTAGCGAGCTGCGCTTCGTGGCGGTCAGTCCCGAAGCCTCCGAATGGGGCGGCACCTACGAGGGCGACAACATCGGTGAGCTGAAAGTGACGGGGTTCAGTCCCGAAACCGACATAGCCAAGCAGCGCGACCTATTGGCCGGCTATACCTCAGGTAGCAAGAACGATGCCGCCGGCGTGGGATTAGTGATGCACCACGCATTGACGCAAGTAGAGATACGTGCCAAGAGTTCCGACAAAGTCTATCGCTACGATGTAAAAGCGGTGCGCATCGGCTCTGTCCGCTCTACCGGTGACTATACGTTTCCCTCGGATGCTGATGCCGATGGCAGTTGGACGCTGAAAGACGACAGCTATGCTTCTTATACCACGGAGGACTTAAAAGAGCCTGTACGCCTCACGGCGGATGCCATATCGCTCATGGGTGATGGTGGCACGGCCATGCTCCTTCCGCAACAACTCACTGCGTGGAACACGACAAACGACAGGCAGAACACCGCGAACGGATCTTACATCGCCTTGCTTCTGAAGATTACCTCCGACACGGGCGCACAGGTTTATCCCACTTCTGTGGGTGAATACGGATGGGCGGCGGTGGCCATCGGAAACAACTGGCAATCGGGCGACAAGATTATCTATACACTCGATTTGAGCAATGGTGCCGGGGTGACGCCACCGGATAGTGATAATCCCGGTGAGTCCATCTTGGGTTCCCCCATCCACTTCACGGTGACGGTGAACGGCTGGACGCTCCGCCAGCAGGAAGAAAACCTGTAAGACAGAAAATGAACTACGGATAAAAAACGAAAAATAAGATATGGACTACAAGAACAAACTGATGGGCTTGTCGCTCATCATAGTGGCGATGTTCTCCGCCTGTTCGGACGAGGTGGAGAACGCGGGCCGTGACTCGGGCACGGGCGACCACCGCATCACCTTTGCCGTGAGCACACAAAACCAGCCGAACGGCACCCGCTCGGCTTTCACTTCAGAGACGCACGAACTTGGCTCAGTCAAGATGGAGGGCAAACTGGACGGCAAGCCCGTCTACCTGACAGCCGAAATCTCCGACGGTTTCCCGGGTGACAACCAGCCCTTGACACGTGGCACGCAGGTGACTGATGTCACGCAGGTGGATGAATTTAACGTGTCGGCATATGTTCATGACCAAAATATGACACCCAGCATCACGGTCATGAACCAGATGAAAGTAACGAAAGACGGCTCCGCTTCCGTTTGGAGACCCGAAGAGACCTGCTATTGGCCAACGGGGCAAACTCTGGACTTTTTCGCTTGGTATCCTTGTGAAGCAACCGGAATGTCCATTGCGGATGAGTTTTATAACGGTGCGCCCAAAATGGTTTATGAAGTTCCTGGAGAGGTATCGGAACAACAGGATATAATGATAGCCAACGCTTGGAATACAAGCGTAACCTCTACCGTATCGCTCGCTTTCAAGCACATGCTCACAGCTGTGAAGTTCAAGACAAGTGATGATTTCCCTGCTTGTACCATCAAGTCCATTACGCTGAAAGGTTTAAAATATAAGGGATCGCATTGTGTTCCTGCATCTGGAACCATTCGTTATCCGTTTAATATGGATGATGATACACGAAACTTCACCTTGAATAATATAGATAAAAATATAACAGTGAATACCGAAACAGAGCTCACGGGTGATGGGGAGACATTCTTCATGATGCCACAAAGTTTTGATGAAAATACCGATGCTTGTTTGGAAGTGCTGTTGGTGATGAACGGGGTAGAACAGACATTGAGTGCAAAGTTGAAGGACATTACGGCTGATGGGTATGGTTATAGCTATTGGGCAGCAGGAACAACTGTGACATATAAGCTTTCAATCAGTAAATTATCAGCGGAAGTGACCTTCTTCAAAGGAACGAATGGTACGGACGGTAATCCTTACACATCGCATAACATCAGTGCCAATGGAGACCCGTTCACAGTGGATTTGAAAGCTCCCACTTCAGTGAATGCCATCACCGCCCGTTTGGCGTATGAGGTGACAGATGGAGATGGAAACAAGACTTATGAGGTTTTCCAAGACAACCTCGATCTGACCGGGAAAACAACAGCGGACTTTACCAGCCCTCGCATGAACAATGTGGGCGATGGTCCGGACAAGGCAAAGAAAGACGCAACTCCTTTCGTGGTACAAATCAAGGTGAATAGCACGGCACCTATAACAATTCCGTCAGATCCTGATGATCTCAATACCAAGCGTACATACATTCCCGGTACGGACGAAAACACTTGGTACACCATTTGGCGAGGAACGATGTTCCCACCGAACTACATTCAAGATTACAATTCAGATCCGAAATACGTTATCGTGGCACGGAAAGACGGAACTTTTGGACCTTATGATGAAACGGAGAGCCATGAATATTGGGAAGTGGATAAGAACCATCCTGTATACGGACAAGGAAAGTGGCAAATCATAAATCCAACATGGGGCACTAAGTTGCGTTTGGTTTATTGGATATATGAGCTGACTCAAAATGGCTAATGTCCCGGTAATAACGAGGTATATGGGGAACCATTACAAAAGAAGGATAGGGATATTTGGTACTGGATCTCTGCGGCACCAACTAATGATTTGACTAAATGTTATCTAATAACTGGAGTTGGTAGAAATTTTGCGGAAATGGGTCAGTTTGTCTCAGGTTTCCAAGTCGGTATTGATTGGAAAACGAAATCTCACAATTTTCGTTATGCCATACTTAAGAGTAGCTTGTAAAAGTACATATCAAGATTCTATCACAATAAAGTGGAATTATCAATTAGTGAAACATATTGAATGAAAGTGCATAAGTTGGGAAACCATATTGTAGCACGACATTCTGACGTGTAAAAAGGTATAAAAATATATATGACAGCAAGAAAAAAACTGATGAGCCTTTCGCTCATCGCACTGACAGTGTTTTCCGCCTGTACGGACGAGGTGGAAAACGGAGGTCAACGCCCTGTCAAGGGCGACCACAGCTTGAGCTTCGCCGTGAGCACGCCCGGCTCGCAAGCGTGGACGAAGGCGGACGGCACCCGTGCGGTTTCCGCTCCTGCCACGCAAGAGCTTGAACCCGTCGAGATGGAAGGCAAGGTGAACGGAAAGACCGTCTACCTCTCCGCCGAAGTGACCGACGGATTTCCCGGTGACAACCGGATGATGACACGCGGTACACAGGTGACCGAAGACAACAAGACGAAAGACGGTATCATGGAGACATTCGCCGTATCGGCCTATACGGATATTAAGGGTACGCCCGACTTCATGTATAGCGTGCCGACAACGAAGGGAAGCCCTGAGAACGGTACTACCTATTGGTATCCCGAAGAGAAATTCTACTGGCCCGGCGTCAAGTCCCTGAACTTCTATGCCTGGTATCCGTACACCGCCAACGCGGAGGGCTTGACCGTATCGGGTGCGGACGAGAAAGGTACCCCTACGCTCCATTACATCGCTCCCGACGACGTGAAGAAGCAGATGGACGTGATGACGGCTGTCGCTACCAATCAGGCAGAACAGGAAGCCATTCCATTGACATTCGATCATGCCTTATCGGCCGTGAAATTCGTGGCAGGAAGCGACCTCCCCAACTGTGTGGTAAAGTCCGTCAAACTGTACAACTTGCAGTATGAAGGCACGTATGATATTGCCTCTTCCACTTGGGCGGAAGTAAAGTCCGATAAGAAAGATTTCACCGTCAGTTGGGTTTATAACGCAGTGGAAGGCACAGAAGGTTCGCCTGTTACTCGGGAAGACGAGACTTTCTTCTTGGTGCCGCAGGCCTTGGACGGTGCAAAGGTGGAGGTGACGTTTATGAATACCGACAACACCGAGTTCACTGTGGGCGCAGCCCTCACTGGGACGTGGGAAAAAGGGAAGACCTATATTTATAAAATCTCGCATAACTTTGTTTACTTGGGTGTATCGAACGAGAAGTTTATAGCCTACGTGGATAAGACGGATGAGATGAAAGATCAGGTAGCTTTCTATATAACTTTCAGCTCGTCTGACCCAAATGACACGCGAATGATCCTTCCTTCAGAAAATTCTGCTCTGACCGTTACCCCTAAGACAATAACACCCGGCTCAAACATCCCTATCAAAGTCTCTTGGGATGGAACAAAAGATTGGTTATATTCCAGTGTGGTGATAACTAAAAGTGTGGATGACTACCAAGCTGGAAAAGAAGATAAAATGCTTTGGATAGTTCGCCCCAATGTCGAAGCAAATCGTGTAGATGGTGAAACAAATATCTTTGAAGAGGATGGCGGGTTCTGGGTTTATTCCGTGCCGGAAACAACCAGCCAACCGTTTAAAGATGAATACTCCGATGGTGACATTATTGAAGTTCAAAATATAACAGAATCGGACTGGTTGGCTATAACCCCATCACCCACTTACAACAAGAATACGAAATACCAAGCCATCTACAATAATGCATCGAAGGGTGACTTCTACTTGCAGACGCTAAGCATCCCGAGTGAGAATCGCTTTGCCTCGCTGCTTGCACGCAAGGAGGATATGAGCAAAAACATCATGTACTGCGTGGAGCAGAAAGCCTTTACCGCCGACTTCGGGTTCAAGGATTGCGAACGAAATATTTCTCGTGAGGCGGAGAAGTGGAATATCTCCTTGACAGGCGGACGCTTCAAGGATGGAGCACAGATAAAGGCCCGTATAGTGATGGATGCCGGACAAGACGGAGTAATGGATGATGGTTCTCTTACGTATGGGGACGATGCACTCATAACCTGTACTTCTACGGGCGGTACGGCATCATACGTGAAGAAACGGTGGGACACACAAGAGAACACGGCTGCAAACAATGGCAAACGTACCGTTCATTTGCAAATACAGAATGCAAGCGTGGATGATGATTGGATAGATTTGAATGTCTCAGGAACAATGCATGACTGGATGACTTGGGGAAAAGACACAAAATCAAACGACGATTTTGTCATTGCGCATGGCTCTTCAGGAGTTCGTTTGGGTGATGCTCCATACGGATCAATGAATAAGTACAATTATTGTATCGTTCCCCTTTATACCACTTGTTGGAATGTTCATAAAGACCATCCTTTCTTCGGAACGACCCAATGGCAATGTACAGGAAATACGTGTGGCGATCCTGCATATATGTGGTGGAGTGCTGCTATGAGCAAAAATAATGTATATGTAAAAGATGTGTCTGGAAGTTCACTATACAACGTGAAAGCAACTGTAAGAGCCCTTTCTACTACCAATTCTTATACTTACAAAGACTATATAGAAGGTCGATTAAGTATTCCGGGCCAATATATGTATGTTCCTGTACAAAATGCAAGGTGGTATACTGATAGTGAGGGTGTGAGATACTTTACTACAAGTGAAACCGCAACATCTTTTGCTGTCAAGTATATCCAAAATCGTCCTACAAACGATACACCCATAGAACAAGAAACCATTTATAATAATTACAGAGCTTATTCCGATAAGTATAAGTAATACGCTCAACCTATTATTTACAATTTAAACTTTAGAATCATGAAAGTAAATTGCAATTCAGAAAGACGCATCGGATGGTGTAATTTACTTTCATAACCAACAAGAGATATATACACTTTAAATACATCAAGACCCTCCCCAGCACAGCGGGAGGAATATGTATAATAACCCTATAGCTTGCCGCCCTTGTGAAAGACCGGCAAGTTCCCCTTTATTTCAATAAAAACAGAAGACAAATGAAAACAACGAAAATACTTGAAACGGAAAAAGGCAACACGGATGCCGTCCACCTCCATTGGAACGGAATGGACGAGACTTGGAACGCCTACGGCAAATCGGCGGAAAACGCCCTTGCCATCAACCCGGAACTCCGCACGCTGACGGACGAAGTGAATTTGGACAGCACAGAGGTGACACACCTGAAAGTGACCACCGAGCAGTTCGAAGGGTACGGCCTTGCCGACTACTGCGTGGCGGTGGACGACGAGAGATTGGAACTGAAGATACCCGTGCATGGCTGAACGGACGGACATGAAGGACTTCGCAGCAAGGCTTGAGGAAGAGGCGGAAAAGAAGGTGGAGAAGATAGAGGCCGGAGACCTGAACATGATCAAGAAGTCATTCGAAGCCTCGTTAGTGCTCGCTGACGCTTTCCTGCAACTGAAAGCCTTCATCGCGGACTATACTTTCCGTGACGAAGTGGAGGAAATCGAGTTCTTCAAGACGGTCAAACCCCGAATCTGTCACCGGCTCATCTACTACCGCAAGATATACAACATCGAGATGAACCGTCCGGTAGGCAGCGAGTCGCAGCGAAGCTACCTGATAGACGAGATACGGGGCATCAACCGCTACAACGAGAAACGTTCGGACTTCGTGCGTTACTACCGCTCCGGGCTGACCCACTTGGACGCGCTCTATTACCTGCGTGGCAACCTTGACACGGCACTCTACTTGGAGTCGTTCCATCACGAGCGTGATCCGTCTTTCTCGACCAACTGTGACTTCATGGCGGCACGGCTTCTTGCCAACGAGCGGCTGATCCGCTACCTGACGAAGGAATTGGAGGCGTTCGAGCTGCGGCAAGCCGAAGAATCGTTGCCGAAGGTGCGCCTGACGTGGAAAGCGACGAAGACGGAACTGACCGAACTGCTATTTGCTTTGGACAGCCGCAAGGTATTCGGGGATGTCCCGTTGACAAGGCTGTCGGAGTACGTGCAGCGGGCATTCAACATCGAGTTGGACAAGAACCTGTCCCGGACATTCGGCGACCTGCGCATCCGCAACCGGCAGACGCCTTTCCTTGACAGCCTGAAGGCCGCACTGCTCAGGCGGATGAACCGCCCGCTGAACAACCGCCCCGGAGGTCGGAACAAAAAAACGCTTTGAGAAGGATAAGAATTGAATAATAACAAACAGAAACCTAAATAGAAAAGGACATGAAACAGGTATTTGTCAAACCTCTGTTGCTGCTGCTCGTGATACTGGCAGCGGCATCCTGCGACAAGGACGAGAAGGAAATCGGCTACGACGCGCTGCCCCAAAAGGTGCGGCAGTTCATCGCACAGTACTTCCCCGGTGTGAAATGCACCCGTGCGGTGCGTGACAAGGATGACGGAACAACCGAATACGAGGCATGGCTCTCGGATGGGACGGAATTGGACTTTGACGGACAGGGCGACTGGACAAGCGTGGACTGCAAGTTCTCCGCGCTGCCGAACGGCATCCTGCCGGAAGCCATCGCGACGGACATCGCTACCCGTTACCCCGATGCTGTACCCTACAAGGTAGAGAAACAACCGGGCGGTTACGAGATAGACATCCCCGGCTGGGAACTGTACTACAACAATCAAGGCACGTTCATCCGCGCCGAGAGAGACCTGTAAAACTGCATGAAACACCAATAACTAAAGAGCTATGATCATCTATGACAGCAAAATCGCCCGTCTGCTGCAAGGCCGGCTGAATCCCTACGATTACGTGACCCTCCCGATTGTCACCCTGATCGCCCTCCCTTACGGTGAAATAGGCATCTGGGAGGAGATGGAGATGCGTATCCACCGCCGCCAGTATACAGAATGCTTCCTTGCGTCACTGCTGCCGTCCCTGCTTCTGGGCTGGCAAGTGTGCTGGGGTCTTGCCGCCCTGCCGCTGTTCGCATATTACATCCTCTATTGGGCGGAACAGTTGGCCGTCGGCCATTCAGCGTTTGACTACGAGGCAGAAAAAGAAAGCGAGGAAGTAAGCTACTTTGTGGTGCGCAAACGCTTCGCATGGAGCAAATGGTATTGGAAAAAGAAGCTGCCGGCCATCGACCGGAGCTGGTTCTGCTAAAGGAACAGGGCTGGCTCCTATACAGCTACTACAAGCGTGGGCTGCTGTCTGTTTAAGTTGTGTTCGGGCATCCTGGGGCCTTCTTTATGATTAAACGAGATGCAGTCCACCGCTTCCTTTCATCACATTCCTCTATTGGGCGGAAAAAGGAAAGTGTGGAAGTAAAAAAGGATAAAGTGCAATTTAGACATATATACGAAGAGTTACGATGAAGAAAACGGAATGCGTCCTTGTGAAAGGTCGCCAGATGTCCGCCAAAGGGCAGCAATGCCCGGAGGACTACATTTTTTTTGATTTTTAGGAAAGTTCAATTTCTAAAAGGAATTGGATTTATTAAGTGGTTTTCCCACTTTTTTTCATGTTTTTTACATGGAAACCGAAGCCCGCACTTGTGAAAGCTCGGAACTTGTACTTTAGCATGGCTGCCTTGCAGGTTTTACCCCGGCAGGCTTGCCATGGAGATATTTTTTCGAAGTTAGTTCACTTCGCATCAGCGGATGCGGTACAAGTGAAAGAAATCAAAAAGTTTGGAAGCTTCCACCTGTGACAGTCCGAAGCTTCCGTTTTTCGTTTATTGAACAGAGTAAAATCAAAAACAAGAACGATATGGCAACATTAAAATTGAACAAATTCATACTTTTGCCGGGTAGAGCGCTGGCCGCCCTCGTGCGTTGTGGCTTCCCGGTAAGTGCGGGGATCGTGATGAAAACGTTTTCCCCCGATACGGGCCGCATATTTTACGAGAATGAAGTGAGTGACTATTTGCTGCACAAATTCTCTGAAATCGTGAGGTGGTACGAGGACTGCCCCTGCCCGACAGGCCGCCTCACGGCAGGCTCGCCGGTATGGGTGTTCCTTTCCGGCAAGGAACCCGAAAAGGACGATGCCCTCCTAAAGTCAGTACGCAAGGAGATAGACAACCGCCCCGTACGCGTGATCACCCGTGAAGATTTCCGGAGACGTATGTGCCTTCCCGGTCAACTCATCAGCCGGCTCGACCGCGTGGATGACGACATGCTCTCCGAGTTCCTGTGTCACACCCTGCTTTCCAAGCAGGACGGCACGTATGTGGACTCTCGCAGATGGGAAAGCGCCCAAAAGGGTGATCCCGTGCACGGCTTCATATCCGACATGCTGGCGGCGTGCCTCTCCGCCCGCCTGCCGATAGTGGACGGTGACCTGCCCGGCATCCTCACGCGGATGGCAAGACACCATATCCCGAGTGTCAGGGCGAAGCTGAGAGAACAGGACAGGATGATCCTGCAAGCCTGTCCCTCGCTGAATGAATATCAGCATGCAATGAAGTAGAAAATGCGTACCTTATAAATGCAGACGAAATATAAAAACAAGCTGCGAACGTTATTCTTCTTAACTTAAAATGTTGGAACGCCAATATCAAATATTTTATGCTTTTGCTGGTTATTTTATCTGTGTAATTTGTGGATATTATATAGAAGTATGTATTTATAAATAAAAATCATGAACAATGGTATAATATGGTTGAAGTTAAAAATATCGTTCGGTTATGCCATCTTGGTTCTGTTGTCCGCATTCATTGTCTATCAGTTCCGTCAGGAACAAATGCAAAGACACATGCTACGTAAGAAGGAGAAAGAGCTGGTGGCGATACACCGTCTGGCTGAAAGAATCTACATCGACCTGCTGGACCTTTCCACCCATGCCGAGATTGCCGTCACATGGGATGATGACGACCTCGGGGAATACAGCCGCAAACGCCACGGGGTCTGCGACAGCCTGCAACTTCTGAAAGAATATGTCCATACCCCGTTACAAAAAAGCCATATCGACTCGTTGTGCTTTCTTCTTTGGAACAAGGAACTTCTTTTATCCAAGGCGGTACATACCTTCAAGGAACTGCAGGACATAGGTGACATTGTACAAGAAAGCATTCCTGCCATTGTCTTGACAGCCCGGAAACAGGCTGCACGGCAAAAGGAAAATACGGCTTCTCCGGAAGCCGGTGCGGGAGATGTACCCAAAAAGAAAAGGAGTTTCCGGGATATCTTCCGTAGAAAAGAAAACAAATCCGCTTACCTGCAACAGAGGGAAGAGGCTGAACGTAAACGGCAATCCCTGTCCGTTCCCTCTTCAACCGGGACGACAACACGCATGCTCCGCTCCCTGAATGAAAGGGTCACCCGGGAACAGGCTGAAAGGCGGGCCAGGCTGCTGGCACAGATGGACAGCCTGTATGCCGGCAGTATGGAGCTGAACGGGAGGATGAACAATATGATCTCCAAATTTGAGCGGAAAAACAACGAACGTTTTACCGCACGCTACAGGGCCTTTGTCCTTGAACGGGACAATTCCTACCATATGGTGGCCGGCCTTGCCCTGTCCGTCTCCCTTCTGGCGATCATGCTGTATACCGTCATACACCGGGACCTGAACCGCCGTCTCCAATACGAGAGGGAGCTTGAACAGTCCGACAGGCGGAACAGGGAACTGCTCCGCTCACGCAAGGAGCTGATGGCCTCGGTTGCTCACGACCTGCGCGCCCCGCTAGCGGCCGTCAAAGGCTGCGCGGAACTGTTACCCTCGGAAAGCGACGTCAGCCGCAGGACCGGCTATCTGGACAACATCCTGCACTCGGCCGATTACATGCTCGGCCTGGTAAACACGCTGATGGAATACCACCGGATGGATGAAGGCGAAGTTCGCTCCAATGACACGCTCTTTAGCCTAAAAGCCCTGTTCGAGGAAATAGCGGACAGTCATCGACTTATCGCCAGACAGAAGGACCTGGCGTTCACCGTATCTTTCTCCGGCCTGGATGCCGTCGTCTGCTGTGACAGCTCGCATATCCGGCAGATAGCCGGCAACCTGCTGTCCAATGCCCTGAAGTTCACACCCCACGGGGAGGTGCGCCTTGAGGCGGAATACTTGTATGGGGAACTTAGCATCTCTGTCCGGGATACCGGCGTGGGAATAAGCGCTGAGGAGAAAGAACGGATATTCGGGGCGTTTGAAAGGCTGGACAACGCGCGTAATATTCCAGGGTTCGGACTGGGGCTGGCGATCACGGCCCGGCTCGTGTCTGAAATGCGGGGCCGTGTGGAGGTAAAGAGCGCTCCCGGTGAAGGCAGCCGCTTCTCCGTTTTCCTTCCCGTACCACCGGCCGGACAGTCCGCCCCTCTGGAAGAGAAGGTGTTTCCGGCCTGTGAATTGCTCGGTGGCACCCGTGTGCTGGTCATGGATGACGACCGTATCCAGCAGGGGATCACCCGGGAGATGCTCTCCCGCAGCCGGATTCACTGTGACTGCTGCACGGATGTCCGGGAACTGATGGACTGCCTGAAAAGTCAGGAGTACGACCTTCTGCTGACCGACATACAGATGCCCGGTGCGGACGGCTTCTCGGTCCTTGAACTGCTGAGGGGCTCAAACATCCCCCGGGCAAGGGAGATTCCGGCCATAGCCGTCACAGCACATTCCGACAGGGAAGAGGAATACCTCTTCGCAGGTTTCGCCGGATGTATCCATAAGCCTTTCTCCGCGGAAGGGCTGGCGGGCGCCATCATGCGTCTCATAAAAGGGAACGGGAAAGAGTGGAGGCCGGACTTCTCCCTCCTGCTTGCCGGAGAGGACAACCGGCAGGAAATGCTGGGGCTGTTTGTCAGTGAAAGCCGCAAGGACATCGACAGGCTGTCGGCCGCCGTGAAAGAAAAGGACAGCCGGGAAATCATTTCCATCCTCCACAGGAGCCTGCCACTGTGGGAGACGGTGCGTCTGAACTATCCGGTAGCGGACCTGTGGGTGCTGGTCAAATCCGACGCGGGCCAATGGGAGGAAGAGGAATATGTGAAAATAGAAAAAATAATCGGTGCCGTCAGGGAACTGATATCCTATGCGGAACTGATGCAGAAAGAGGGAAAGGAATGAAAACGATACTGATTTTGGAAGATGACGTGATTTTCAGCCGCAGCATCGGCAACTGGCTGAAGAAGAAAGGGATGGCGACCGAACATGCCGCGACGCTGTCGGCTGCCCGCAAGGCCCTTTCCGCAAGGGAGTTCGACCTTGTCCTTGCAGACCTCCGCCTGCCGGACGGGAACAGCACCTCCCTGCTGGAATGGATGAACGAGAGGTTCTACGCCACCCCGTTCCTTATCATGACCAACTACGGGCAGGTGGAGAACGCGGTGGAAGCCATGCAGCTGGGGGCGGTCAATTACCTGTGCAAGCCTGTCCAGCCGGACAGGCTGCTGGAAGCCATCGGGAAGATATTCAGCCGTCCCCGACATGACGGGAACGAATTCTATCGCGGGGAGAGTGCCAAAGCGCGGGAAATGTACCAGCTAGTGGGGCTGGTGGCACGTTCCGACATTTCCGTGCTCATTCGGGGAGCCTCCGGTACGGGGAAGGAGCATATCGCCCGCGAGTTGCATGAACAAAGCCACCGTAGGGACAAGCCCTTTGTCGCGGTGGACTGCGGGACCATCACGGGTGACCTTGCCAAATCCGAATTTTTCGGACACCGCAAGGGGACGTTCACCGGTGCCTACGGTGACAGGTACGGGCTGTTTCAAGTGGCTGACGGGGGCACGCTGTTCCTTGACGAGATCGGCAACCTTTCCCCCGAGACACAGATGCTCCTGCTACGTGCCCTGCAGGAAAGACGCTACAAGCCCGTCGGCTCCACCCGGGAATACACCTTTGACGTCCGTCTGGTGGCCGCCACGAACGAGAACCTGGAGAGGGCGATATCCGAAGGACGTTTCCGGGAGGACCTGTTCCACCGCCTGAACGAGTTCACTATCAATGTCCCCCCTCTCTCGGAATGCGGGGAGGACATCCTTCCGCTGGCGGAGTTCTTCGTGAAGCATTTTTCAGAAAAGCACCGTAAGCCCGTACGCGGGTTCAACAGCCTGGCCGCGGCCTCATTGCAGAAATATCCCTGGCCCGGTAACATACGCGAGCTGAGAAACTGCATCCAACGTGCCGTCCTGCTCTCTGCCGACGGATGGATCTCACCGGAGGAACTGAATCTGGACCTCGCCGTCGGACGGGAGGAAACCGCCCCCATTCCGGAGGAAAAGGAAAAACAGCTGCTTCTCAGGACCCTTGAAGAGGCGGAGGGCAACCGTGCCCGTGCAGCCAGGATACTCGGCATCAGCCGGACTTCCCTGTACGAGAAACTGAGAAAATATCGGATTATATGAGCGGGCCGTTGTACAATACGGGCCAGCTCCGTGAGTCTCCTTCCGGAACCACAGCGAAATGAGAGTGTCATACAAGCGGCCGGACATGGTTTACATAAAATGTACATCCGCCTTACAGTTATTGTAAAGCGGTGTACATTTCTTTTTTTGAGCCTGTTTTCAACTGATATTTTTATCATGCTGAATATCTGACTATTAACAAGAAAATGCAATAGGCATCCACCGGATGGCATCATATTCGCCTTTAATATTCTGTCGTAAGGCATGAATTGTTAAACTAAAGTTTGAGCATATGAAAACATCAACAACACACCGCCTGCTGAACCATCTCCAGGAAGCCGTCCTGGAAGGAAAAAATGCTATGGAAAACGTATTGTCATCCGCCTACGATGAATTTTCAGACCATCTGGCCTCCCTGGCGGAAAGCGGGCTTCCCATCCCCAAGAGGCTGCGCCGCCTACGCCACATGGAGACGGAACTGGACGCCTATATGAATATGGCCGGAAGCAGGGTTGACAGCCGGACACATATCTATCTGATGAAGGCATCCGGCCTTGTCAGGACGGAGATAGAACTGTTGTATTTCGCGCTTCGGTATCCCGAATGCCGCGATACCGTTCCCGATACCGACAAGGGACGGACAGGCCTGTTCTCCCTTCGTTGGAAAGGTTCCTTGGTGAACCTGATGGAACTGATCGCCTCACTGCACTACCTGGGAGTGATAACAGACGGCAACGGCAACCGCCAGTCATTCGCCTCCCTGGTGGCGGCATTCGAGGAGTTCCTGCATATCCGAATCCCCAAGCCCTACGATTTGCGTGCGGACCTTGCCAGACGTAAGAAAACCCTCTCGGTACTGCTCCCAAAACTCCGGGAAGCCTTTGAAAAGAACATCATAAACTGCGGGATCGGGAACGGATGACAGGGCGGAAAATCCCCCTGTCATGAATAGTCATCCCCTGTCACGAATAGTCACCTTCCGAAATTAGGCCGGTATACGAATTATCATTTACTTTGCCTCCGGTAAAAACATCAATAATATGGCTAAGATCAAACAGGCGTACAAGAAAGAGAAAACGGCCGTCTCCCGGACATGAAGAGGGGGCCGCAGTCCGAAGGAATCCTCCGAGCTTCATTCCTTTTACTACGGATTCCGTCTGAACGAGCTCCAGAACATCGAGTTCGAGCGGCTCTATGAGAATTCCGGTGCCGTAACCAAGTCGCAGTTCATCCTGTCGGCCATTTTCGACAAGCCGATGAAAGTGGTGAAAATCGACAAGGTTGCCACGGACTATTACATCAAGCTCACCAACCTGCAGAGCGAGTACCGCCGCGTCGGGGTGAACTACAACCAGGTTGTCAAGGCGGTCCATAGCGGGGAGCTGACCGAAAAGAAAGCCCTCGCCCTGCTTTACAAGCTGGAACAGCTGACCGTGGAGCTCATATCGTTGAACAAGGAAATCATCCGCCTTACCAAAGAGTTCGAACAATGGTTGCAAAGATAACATCCGGTGCCGCCATCTACGGGGCGCTGTATTACAATCAGGAAAAAGTGGAGAAAGGGAAAGCGCGGACACTGGCATGAAACCGCGTGATGGAGACACCGGATGGAAAGGTCGGCATCGCCGAATGCATGCGCAGCTTCGAACCTTACCTTGCCATGAACCGCCGGACGGAAAAGCCGGTGATCCATCTCTCGCTCAATCCCCATCCCGATGACGCGCTTTCCGACGAACAGCTGGAAGCCATCGGGCGGGAATACATGGACAGGCTCGGATATGGCGACCAGCCTTACGTTATCTTCCGCCATGACGACAACGCGCGTGCCCACATCCATATAGTCTCCCTGCGTATTGATGAACAGGGAAGAAAACTGAGGGATTACAAGGAATGGGAACGCTCGACGGACATCTGCCGGGAGCTGGAACGGAAATACGGCCTGCTGCAGTCACGCGGGGAGGAATACAGGATTTCCCGGCCGATGACCGCGGTGGACTGCACGAAAGGCGAACTGAAACACCAGATTGCGGGTGTGGTAAAACCGGTCGTGCAGAATTACCGCTTCCAGTCGTTCAAGGAGTTCAGGGCACTGCTCGGACTTTTCAACGTGACCGTGGAGGAAGTGCACAAGGCCGTGGACGGGAAACGTTGCGACGGCCTGGTCTATGCGGCGACCGACGGGATGGGAAAACGCACCGGGGTCGGAATCAAATCCAGCGATATCGGGAAAAGCGTGGGATACCGTGCCCTCCAAAAGAGGTTCTCACAAAGCAGGGCATGGATGAAAAAGCATCCCCTGCCGGAAAAGACAAGGGAAAACATCCGCACGGCACTCTGCCGGGATACCCGTGAAGGGTTCCTGCACGAGCTGGCAGACAAAGGCATCGTGCCCGTACTCTGGGAGAACGGGGCGGGCGTAATCTACGGCGTGACCTATATAGACCATAATACCAGGGCGGTCTTCAAGGGATCGGCACTCGGCAAGGAGTTCTCCGCTTCGGTTATCAACCGGAAATACGGCACGCTCCCGTCCGTCTCCGACAGGCCGGCTTCAGGACAGGAACCGCCCGTGAATACGGACACAAGGGAGGCAGGGCTTGCGGAAGGCCTGCTGGATCTCTTCTCCATGGAATCCTGTCCCTACCCGTCTGAGGACATCCCCCGGAATATTTATGGAAAGAAGAAAAAGAGGAAAGGGCGGAAAGGCCCGCGGATCAACTAACGAAGTATTCACATATAACAACCCATCATACCCCATATGGCACAAGAAGATTCCAGAGGGCTTGGCAAGACCATCGACTTCATGCGAGCGGTCAGCATCCTGCTTCTCGTGATGAACATCTATTATTTCTGCTATCCGTTCTTCCATGCCGCCGGTTGTACCAACGGCATGGTGGACAAGATACTGCTGAACTTCCAACGTGACACCGGACTGTTCACCGGCTCCCCCGTGACCAAATGCTTCAGCCTGATGTTCCTTTTCTTCTCCTCGATGGGCGCCAAAGGTCGGAGGGTCCCGGAGATGACATGAAGGCGTATCGGCTGTTACCTGGCAGCCGGGCTGCTCCTCTATTGGGGAAGCGAGCTTTTCCTCACCGCCGGCTGGAGTGTCCCGCTCACCACCCTTGCGTATGTGTCCGCCCTTACCACCGGGTACATCTGCCTGCTCACCGCAGGCATGTGGACCGGGCGTCTTTTAAAGGAACACCTGATGGATGACGTCTTCAACGAGGAGAACGAGTCCTTCATGCAGGAGACCCGCTTGATCACCAATGAATACTCGGTGAATCTGCCAACACGGTTCTATTACAAGAAGAAATGGCACAATGGGTGGATCAACGTCGTATTGCCCCAAAGGGGCTGCATGGTGGTCGGTTCGCCGGGCAGCGGGAAGAGCTACTGTGTCATCAACCAGTTCATCAAGCAGCAGATAGAGAAAGGCTATGCGCTTTACTGCTATGATTTCAAGTTCCCGGACCTGAGCCTTATCGTCTATAACCATCTGCTCAAGAACAAGGACAAGTACAAGGCGAACGTCCAGTTCTACGTGATCAATTTCGACGATCCGCGGCACAGCCACCGCTGCAACCCTATCAACCCAGCATTCATGTCCGACATCGCCGACGCCTATGAGTCAGCCTATGTAATAATGTTAAATTTAAATAAAACCTGGATACAGAAACAGGGTGACTTCTTCGTGGAGAGTCCGATCGTATTGTTCGCCGCCATCATATGGTATCTTAAAATCTACGAGAACGGGAAGTACTGTACCTTCCCCCATGCCATCGAGCTGCTGAACAAGCCCTACTCGGACATCTTCACCATCCTGACCTCGTACAGGGAGCTGGAGAACTACCTCTCGCCTTTCATGGATGCCTGGAAAGGCGGGGCGATGGAGCAGCTCCAGGGCCAGATCGCAAGTGCCAAGATCCCGCTCTCACGCATGATCAGCCCCTCGCTCTACTGGATCATGAGCGGGGACGACTTCACACTGGACATCAATAACCCGGACGCCCCCAAGGTCTTGTGCGTGGGCAACAACCCGGACCGGCAGAACATCTATTCGGCGGCCCTTGGGCTGTACAACGCCCGTATCGTCAAGATGGTGAACCGTAAGGGAAAGCTCAAGTGCTCCATCCTGGTGGACGAGGTCCCGACGATCTATTTCAAAGGGCTCGACACCCTGATAGCCACGGCCCGCAGCAACAAGGTGGCCGTCTGCCTGGGCGCGCAGGATTTCAGCCAGCTGGTACGCGACTACGGTGAAAAGGAGGCGCGCGTCATCCAGAACACCGTCGGCAATGTCTTTGCCGGGCAAGTGTTGGGGGAAACGGCCAAGAACCTTTCGGAACGCTTCGGGAAGGTGCTCCAGCAGCGCAAGTCCGTCAACATGACCCGTGAGGACACATCGACCAGCATCAGCACCCAGCTGGACTCGCTGATACCGGCCTCGAAAATATCCAACCTCTCCCAAGGCATGTTCGTGGGAAGCGTCTGCGACAGCTTCCAAGAGAAGATGGAGCAGAAAATCTTCCACTGCGAGATCGTTGTGGACAACGCGAGGGTGGCGGCAGAGACGAAAGCCTACAAACCGATCCCCGTGATTACGGACTTTACCGGCAGGGACGGCAAGGACCATATGCGGGAAGAGATAGAGCGTAACTACTACCGCATCAAGGAGGAGGTGGGCGGGATCATCCAAAAGGAGCTCCGCCGCATAGGGAACGACCCGGACCTGAAACATCTGCTGGAAACGGAGGATGACGGGTAACAATAGTTTTAACCATTCATTTTAATTTATCGAATCATGGAAAAGAAGAAAACCAGCGCGGGCTGTCTGCCCGGCAAACCCTGCTTCCCCTGGGTGGGAGGCAAGAGAAGACTGCTTCCGGTACTGATCCAGTCACTGCCGGAAAATATCACGGAAATGGAAACCTATGTGGAACCCTTTGTCGGGGGAGGCGCCCTGTTCTTCTGACTGAGACAGACTTATCCACATATCCGTTGCGTGATCAACGACTCAAACGAGAGCCTGGTGAATGTCTACCGTGTCATACGCGACACGCCGGAAGAACTGGTCGGACTGCTTGCCGGCATCCAGAGCGAATACCACGCCCTTCAGGGACGTACAGAGAGAAGGGACTATTTCATGGAAAAGCGCAGGGCCTTCAACGAAGAGCACCCGGATGGCATCACACGTGCCGCCCTTTTTATTTTCTTCATGCGCACCTGCTATAACGGCATCTATTCGGTCAACCGCAAGGGCAGGCTCTCGGTAACCTTCGGTACGGGCAGCCGCGCCAGGATACTGGAGGAGGAACTGATCCGCTTCAACCACAAGCTGCTGCAAGGCGTCGTCATCCTGGACGGGGACTACCGCCAGACGGAAAAATACGCGGGAGAGAAATCGTTCTTCTACTTCGACCCGCCCTACAAACCCGTCAACGAGGCCGGTGCCTGTACCTCCTACATGCCGGACGACTTCGATGACGACTGCCAGATAGAGCTGGCCGGATTCTGCAAGGACTTGGGAGAGAAAGGAAGCAAATGAATGCTCTCCAACTCCGATCCCCGTCAGAAGAACCCGGAGAACACCTTCTTCGACGACCTGTACGCCGGCTTCCATATCCAGCGGCTGAGCATCTTCCGTTCGGTATGTTCCATAGCCGAGAAGAGGGAGACGGTCAATGAACTGCTGATCAGAAATTATTAGTACTGGTCATACTCTATGATGCCCAGTTTGTTGATCAGGCGGAAAACACTGAAATCAAACCCGCTATCCTGCAGTTGGAGACACACGTGTTTTCCCTGCAGGCCAGAATGAGGAAACTGATAAAGGATTACGGAACGCGTCTAATGGCCTGGGGACCACTGGCACAAGGCACAGACCGGATTTTCACAAATGAAACGCTGAAAAATATCGGAGCGAAATATGGCAAAACCAGTGCCCAAGTCGTTCTAAATTTCTTGACGGATGAAGGTATTGTAGCGATTCCCAAATCGGTACGTACGTTACGCATGACAGAGAATTTGGACATTGAGAGTTTCGAACTGACAGAAACAGACTGGAAGATGATTCGAAAGTTGGATACGAGACTGCTTAAGGTTGATTTCAATGATCCGGCGATGGTGAAATACCTATTGGAGTATAATAAAAATTTCAATCCGAGCAATTGACAGTATATAACCGTATTCATCAAAAGCAGACGAAAAGATAAATGGAATATCATTCTTTTTTGCCTGCTTTATTATTACATGGAGATACCGTTTGTATTTTAGATTTTCATCGGTTTGACTTAATCGATTGAGGAATAAACCTTTAGCGAATTATTTGAGAAGTAGTGGTAACGAGTTAGCAGCCGTGCGAATTTCAGCGATTTGCGGTGCTATGCTGTCAAATAACTCACTTGAATGCAAAAATACATTATTTTTGTAAATTATCTATGTTTATGCCCGATTTATTTCGGAAAATATCCCAGCTATGATAAAAATAACTGGGATATTCTTCAACTCTTTCTTGCTGCTATTTTGCATTATAATTCTGCATATATCTGCCACCTATATTATTTTCGACCACCTTCGAAATAAGAAATTTATCAAATAGAATCATATAGCAATGGTGCAAACTAAGAATTGCATCCTGTAAATCAGGGTTTGTTTCTAAGTCTACAATATTCAACCCTGCATTTTTACAATCTTGTTTAGATAAATGTCTGCTGTGTGAATAGCTCTTGTTATGATTCAAAAATACATTTTTGATTTTATCAAAATCTATCTGGGGATTAACTTCTTTCAGCCATTGCTCTGCCAATTGAGCAGACCATGCAACTGCATTTTCACACGCTGTTAAAAATGTAGGATGATATTTGGAAATAATAGTTTGCCATAATCCTAACGAAGCTTGATTAGCAGAAACTTCACTAACAGCTCGTTTAAACTCATCTATAACAGCTTGACACGCTATTCCACCCATTTGAGGGTCTATTGGACCTAACGAAGATTGCTCCCCCATTATAATCTCTTTGCAAGACATAGCAATCATAGTCCCAGCCGACATAGAAATTTGAGGAATAAAAGCTCTCACATCTCCGTTAAAAAGACTTTTTAAATATGTAACAATGCTTTCTGTCGCAGCAATATCCCCACCTGGTGTATGAAGAATTAAATCAAGTCCTTTTGCTTTATCCAACTTATATACTGTTGTCATAAAAGCATTTTTGTCTTGCTCATCAATTGACACATGCGGAGCATCTGGCGTTTTCAGCCAACCAGAATAATATGCTATCACATTTCGTCCTGTAATAGAATGTATCTGAGTCAAATACATTTCACGTTTTTTATCTAATTCTGTTCCTGCATTAGAATACAAGTTTACATCTGTTATTATTTCACTCCAACTTGGCATATGATCTTTACTTATTAATTATGGTACTTGAGGACAATATAGTTTCATATTTAGATGTATCGTAAATAGAATACTGCTTATATACATCCCCAATTTTTTCCCATTTGGAAAAGTCGGGATTTGTAGGGGTTAATGTACACATCATTTTTTTGTACATATCCTCTAAAGGAACATCTTTGTCATTTTTATTATCATTCATCTTTATAAATATTTATCAAGTATAGTTTGTTTCTCACTCGCAGTATTTTCTATCAAATTGCGAGCTTTTGTAATCTCTGATTCTAATGCTTCAATCTGAGACACTATGCGCATTTGTTCATCAATAGACGGTATCGGAATTCTATATTTCAAAATATCTTCCTTATTACCTCGTGGCATCTTGATACCCTTTTTACCTTCCATTACATAGTCAAAGAATACATCTCTACGAAGCATATAGAAAATATACTTTGGAAGATATTTATTTGTATCGGCTGACCTTAATACAAGAACATCTTTCGAACACCCTCCGTCTTTATCCGCAAACCAAATTTTCTTTAGATATGGGCGAATATTAGAAATCAGTATATCATCTTTCTTATACTCCGTAATTGATGAAATATTCGCCTCTCCTTCAAATGGCACAATTCCTAATTTGTTCTGAAGCATATTGTCGGTTGTGATATATGTTTCAGATTCTATTTCAAAGTACTTAATAGATTTAGTAGCAAAAGGGGCAATAGTTTTTAGGCTATCATCCCCATATTGGATAGAAGATAACAAATTTTCTATCTCATTTTCTTTCTGTTTTATCTGTTGTGTTAATAGGGCTGCGGCATTAGCCACTTGCTCTATTTCTGCTACAATTTGTTGCTGTATATCAGTAGGAGGGTTCGGAATATATAGTTCTTGCAAATACTTATTATGCCGTTCATATTTAGTCTTGTCTAAAAATCTATTTACAATATATTCAATAGCATAAAAGTAGTATTTAGGATTATATTTCTTCTTGGGTTTCAATAAAACCGTACCATCTGCACCTCTAAAAAATGGCTGGTCGATGAACTTTACTGCACAAGAGTGGTCTCCAAATAAAACCACAGGCACATCAGTTATAGGATTAGTGTTATTTGAAAATCCAGCAGAATTATTCTGAATATCTTGAGTATAAACAGGATATTTACCAGCAATCAAAATTTCAGATTCTGGAATTTTAGCCATTGAACCATTGATTTTATCAATAGAGTTCGGAATACGCACATGTTCCCATTTATCGCTGAATTTTACTTTTTTTTTTGCCGTAGTTGAAATGAACTTTTCAAAAGTATCTCTCTCAAAAGATAGCATATCTACTAAAGACATACGACTAATATGTGATTGCATATTCTCTGCAATCGGTGAAACACAGTCACCCTTGAAAGCTCGATATACATAAGTACTTGCCTTATCAGGATTATCCCAGCTATTTATATCGAAGAGCTGTGTACACTCATCAATGTTTTTGCCTTTTTGAATTGCATGAATACCCTCATTACCTCGACGATTTGAGAACTCATAGCCTAAAAAGCGTTTTTCTACATCTTTCTCTCCGCTCCTAACGATAACAACCTTTTGAGGATAAGCCAGAATAAAGTACAAAAGTTTTTCAACTTCTATACTTAATACCGCTTCATATAACTTTGCATCACTTTTGGCAGAGATTTTCTTTTTATACTCTGCATATATTTCGTGTGCCTTTACTTTGTCATTTGGAGATTTTTGTAACAATGTAACATAATCAACATAATCAAGTCCATCCCAAACATGAGCAACATATTTTGAAACAGGCGTTTCTATACCGTTAATAGTAACATCATTCAATGTGCGGAAATAAGTTTCAACCGCACTCTTTGTATTGGCAGCAAAATAATTATCCCTACGACGCAAGAACAAAACAACTGTATTTGTATTGGTAGCCATAAATGTATTGCTACCCAACTCCGTAATAGCTACAATATCAAAGTATTGTAATATAATCTCACGAGCTTTAGTGTAGATGCCCGAATTGCTCAATATAGAACTTGGTAAGATAACTCCTGCTATACCACCCTCTTTGAGCAATTGTTTTGTACGCTCAACAAACAGGCACTCTATTTCAGAACTGTTGTCTGTTAGTGAATTATACAACTCAAAATCTTGCTCTGTATAATAATCACGAGTTGTTTGGCGGAATGAAGATACAGAATATGGAGGATTACTCAATACAATATCAAACTGCTGATTATCCTTTTGGCTATCATTCACTTGCTTGCGTAGTTTACCCTTATACTCTTTGTTGTTGCAGAAATTAGCAAGTCCATCGCTCAATATAACATTGGCTAAACCATCACCGTGCAAATAACAACCCACCTTACCAACTTTCACAAGTCGATAATCCTTTTCTATGCCATATACATAATCTGTAGCCCAATCGAAATGGCAATTCTGCCAATTGATAAGGTGCTTCTTTGTCTCTTCAATATATTTAGAGGTATCACAATTATTTATGATGTCTTGTATCTCATGCATAAACTCTGTGATAAAGTGACCGCTACCCGCTGCATAGTCAATCATATATGGCAAAATCTCACCATCTTTACGAGATAGTTTTTCTGCCATAATGGAATCCAGCGGAAGGCTCTTAATAATAAACTGGGCAATGGGGACAGGCGTAAAGTACTGTCCAGCTTCTTGTTTAAGACCAGTAGTAAGAAGTAATTCAAAGAAATCGGATAGGTATTGTTGGCGTTTATTATATCGGATTCTATAACCCTGAATCAACTCTACAACTTCTTTTACAACCTTTGCGTTTTCTTCAAATGAAGCATTGTCATACACTTCCTTGATTGCGAACTCGTTATTTTTTTCAAGACGAAGTTTGTTTACCTCCCTTAAAAGATACTGTTTTGTATCTTCATTTAGGCTGGCACAGCGCTTGTCAAAATCCTCGTTGTTAAAGTCGCTGACAGTTCTATCCAAAAACCTTTTCATACCTTTACTATAAAGGTCTGTCAAGCGCAGTTGAAAATCAACATGATTATCTCGTCCATCAAACCATTGGAATTTTAACTCTTCACCCTCCCCCGTAGTTGTTTCATCATAAACCTTGCACAAGAAAAGTGTAAATATCTTATTAAAAGCATTGCCCTTATCAGAAACTACATTATGACGCAATATTTCAAGGAAGCGGTTGAATATAAAACTTGAATCCTCAGCTTTTATCTCTTTCAACTGCTCCATTGTTAGGGCTTTACTTTGGAAATTGTATGGCTGTACCCAAGAATCAAAAATACCATTATCTTTGGTGAGCTTATTCCATTTTTCATAAATATCCTTTACATCACCATTACGATAATCATCTTCAATCTTGATAATCTCATTTGCATGGATAAACTTATTGCCTTTCAATTCTGAAGCATACAGCATTATTACATCTGCTTTGCCACCAGACAATTGGAAATATGTAAATAATTGGCCTCCGTCTTTATGAATCCTTGCCGATTCTTTATTGTACTCTTTCCCATAGGTTTTACATTCAATAAGCATATATGGTGCACCATCCTCTCGATTAACGCAAATATCCAATCTGCCCGATGTTCCATGCCCAGATGGCCAAGTCTTTTCAAGAATAATATTTTGAGGCTTATATCCTTGTATAAGTAATCTATCAACACACTCAAGCACCACAAAATTTTCGGGCTGCGAAAAATTCTGTGTAGTTTTACTTTCTGCTATGATTTTATCACCGTATTCGATATGTTCCTTATCGAAATCAATGGATATGACATAGTTGTCGTGGCCTGAATATACCTTATGATATATACCACTTGTTCCATTCTTAGGAATAAAACCTAATGCTGTTATGTGTTTCTTTACGTCCATAAAACCTCCATTCATAATACAAAAGTAGTAAAATTCCAAATGCGAAGTGAGTTTTTGAATGACTATTTAACAATTAATACTATAGCATTTATATTTTGAGCCTATTTTGTCGTGGAATAGGCTGCCGTATGTTCTGCCTTAACTTGTCGAATTGCTCCTTGAACCACTCGACAATGGGCTTTCGGTCAATGACAAGGACTAACTTCGTTTTGTCTGTCGTGTCTTTCATCACTTGGAAGCCAGCCTTTTCGGTCGTAAATTTCCGCTTGTGTTCCTCCGAATAGAGTTCGCCCGCATACTCCAACGGCTTGCCACTGACGAGCGTTGCGGTCTGTCTTTCATCGAACCCGACAAGGCGGCAGAGGTTTTCGATACGGAGCATTTCACGCAGGTAGGGAAAACATGCCGCCGCCTTTGCGATTATCGTTTTCAGAAACGATATTTCCTCCTTGTGCCTTGCAACATGATAGGTTAAACGCATCTTGAAGCCGCATTGTCTGCCTATCCCTTTCTGTATCTTGTTACAACTTCCGTTGCTCGGAACAGGGAAAACATGACCGTCCCTTGCCAGCCCCTTGTATTTCTCTATGATACGCTTGGGAACGTCCAACAGACGGATGTTCGATGCGGTGTTGGTTTTCTTTCTTCGGGTGATTATCCACAGATTGCCGTCGAAGAATGTTTGCAGGCGGTCGGCGGTGAGGTTCTTCACATCGGAATACGCCAAACCCGTGAAAGCAGAAAAGACGAACAAGTCCCGTACAAGTTCATGGGCAGCGTTCTTCATCGGTGCATCCATGAGCGTTTGTATCTCCGTTTGGGTGAGGTAGCCCCTGTCCACGCATTCGGGAGAGTTGATATATCCCGCAAAGGGGTTGAACGGCAAACGTCCGTCGTTTCTCGCAATGGAAACGATGTGTTTCAACACAATCATGTAGCCCCACACGGTGTTGGTGCGGCATTTCTTTTCCGTTCTGAGGAAATACTCGAAGTCGTTGATGAAAGTAAGATTAAGCTCTTTTAAGGGAATGTCCTCACGCTTGTAGGTATGGGGCAGAAACTCCCGAATATGGTTGCAGACCGTTTGATAGCGTCGGAATGTTCCCTGTGCCCTGCTGTGCCCGACTTTCTTCTCAAACTCGGCATTGTGCTGCTCGAACAGCTTCAACAGGGTTTCCTGCTTGACGCCGATACCGAGATAGGCATCTTTCAACTTGGCGGCTGTAACATACCTATCCGTCTTCATCAGTTCTTGGTAACGACGGTTTACCTCCACCCGAATTTTGTCAACCGCACGGTTGATTCTCTGCGCTTCGATACTCTTGCCCGAAGCACGGTTGTTCTTCACGTCCCACAAGTGTGGGGAAACATCCATCTTGCAGCTGAACTGCTTAATCTCTCCGTCCACCATAAGGCGGCACATCAGTGGCAGATTGCCGTTGGGCTTTGCACTGCCTTTCTTCACATAGAATAAGACCTTGAATGTACTTCATAACTCACATTTTTTGGGTTACAAAATTAGTTTACTGTGAGTTACCGACAGCTACGCAGAATTACGCAAATTGCAGAAAAATAGCCTCTTAACGAAAAATCTTTCCCGACCACTTGGTAATGATGTGGTAACCGAACTCTTGCGCTGTATGGCTATATTATGGCTTTCTTTGGCTTCTCGCCAAGAGAAAAATATAGCGTAACGAACGCTTTATCAGCCTGTTCGCTACGCTTTTCTCTGATTTACTTTTTAGCTATCTGTTTATTTTATATGGTGTACATAAATTATAAGTATATTGACACCTGCATATCCGCTTCCTGAATATAAACGGAAATGCAGGTGACTTGACAATAAGCTTAGAACAATCGTTGTTGCTTGTACATTTGGATATCTTCCAATTTCATAAGTTCCCACAAATCCGGTAATATTTTGCGGGACTGCATATAGGCTTGTATTTTCTGTTGGTCTTCATCGCTGTAATAACTAATTGTCCAATGCACTTTCTCTTTGTCTATGTGGCTGATTATTTCGTCAATATAGGGCTCGTCAACCGGAGAAAAAGAAAAACCGTAAATATAAATATGCTCGATTTTATTCATTGAAGAGAAGATGCTCCGGTTATCTTGGATAATTTGCCCTACATTTTTGCGAATTCTATATATTTCGTTGACAGCGGCATCACGAACTGTTTGAGTTATGTAGTCTTCCCCATCGTACCACTCGGCGAGCTCTTCTTCCGACAAATCCGCCGGAGGCTCCGGTTGGACGACTTCTGCAGCTTTGGTCAGCTCTTCATAAGTCTTATTGTGACCAAGTACCAGCACTTCATCGGAAGCCTTACCATGAATGTAAAGAATTTCTGAATCAGGAATACCGTATAAGTCCTGTAAAGTGGAAGTGTAATTAAAATTGATGAAGTGGTCATCTCCTCTGGTCAACTTTATCTTTTTACTTCCATCCGCTCTTGACAAAGAGTTAATCCACGCTTTGAAAGTGTCTTTAATATCATTGACCAAATCTCCTATTTCACTTTCTGCCTGATATGAACCGGCATAATAATCCCGATCCCTAAACTCGTCACTGGCTAAATCCGGCTGATTTTCCGAAGCAGTATACTGTATGTAGGTTGCAAGTTCTATTTCGCCTAAATTCACTTCAAACTGCCACCACCATTCATCATCATCCACATAATAGAATTCTCTCAGTCTTTCGTAGAGTTCCGGTTCGTTCTCTTCGAGCCATTGACGGTACGCACTATAACTACTATTTATTCCATGATGGCAATCGAATCCATTTCCTATAATATACAAGTTTTTCATTTAAGTATTTTTATGAGTTAATTCTTTCATTTATGCGAAGTTAGAAAATAGTTGTGAGTCTAAAAAAAATTATCTTCTTTTTTTGATAGTCTCACTTTTTTACTTTTTTTTGCAGAAAATCAACCATCATAAATTATGGACCTCAAAGATTACATAAAAGAAAAACAGAAAGTTTTTAAGCTGTTGAATTCTGCTATAGATAAGACATTCTCAGATGATGCTGAAGAACGTAAGGAAGGAAGAAAAGAATTAGAAAAGTTGCGCGGTAAAGATGGAGTCGTTCCCTTTGCCATAGGTTATGCACATCAAATAGAATATGACTACACAGGAAATCCGGAGGACGCACGAAAAGCTGTTGAGGAATACAAGCGCATAGTTAATGATGGGTATGCTTTTGTAGCAAAAAACATTCAGGATTTGGAAGCCCGATTAGAGAACTAATTGTATATGAAGCGGAAGTATTTCATTACAAACAGTAGATTGTAGCTTGTTTGATTTTGTATCCACATTAAGAAGACGTCTGCCCTTATATTGTATGACTGCGAGGACAAACGTCTTTTTTGTGGTAGTTCAGTGGTCGTGGTCAAGCATAATATACCAGCCGTCTTTGATAGGTTTGTATAGAGTCGTATCACTATCTGTTTGGCAATAAATATCATTCAAATCCGAATGTTGTTCTATTGGCGGTATTTGCTTTTTATCCAGTTCTGATTCATAGAGAAATACAAGAAACCAAAAAACACTGCAGTTACAGTATTTCTTTAATTTCGTATTTACGTATCTGTCTACCTCTTTATTTTTCATCCACAGGCTTGCCCTGACTTCGTACGGTCCGCCTGAGAAGATTTTATCCTCTCCTGGAGGAATTCGTTCAAATCCTTGTGTGGCAGATAGTGTACGGCCTTGTCAGTTACTTTTTCGCACAGCTTTCCGATCTCCTCCACCGCCTTTCTGCCGGTTTCATCATTATCCAGGAAGCAACAGACCTGTCCGTAACTTTTAAGGATATCCACTGCCTTGGGCAGGTTGGCCACAGAATTGAGCACCACACAGTCCGGCACGGCTTGCCCTTCCTTCAAGGCCAGGTACGAGAGATAGTCCATGAACCCCTCGAAGACCAGTACCGGTGACTGCCGTCTATCCCCGGCATTATGACTGACATGTGTGATATCCTTTGGGGAAACCGCACCCTTGAAGTACGGGTTGCGTATTTCAAGCCCCCCTTTCCTGTTTTTGAAACCGACCGCGAAATACCATTTGCCACGCATGCGGTAATGTACCTCCACGCATTCCCTTGTGGCGATATCGGAAGGAATGCCCCTTGTCCCGAGATAATCCAGCAGGACGGTGTTCTTAAGAGGTGAGACGCGCAGCCCCTCAAAAGGCGATGCCACAGCCCGTCCTTTCGCGGGAGAGGAAACCGGCCTAAACGCCGGAAAATCGCTTTCGATCCTCTGCAATACGGTCGGGATATCCGTCACCCCGTACAGCTTTTGCGCCAGGTCGATGATACTGCCCCCGGTTCCCTCCCCGAAATCACGTCACAGGTTCAGGGAAAGGCTGACCTTGAATGACGGGGTACGCTCCCGCCTGAAAGGCGAAAGGTACCATACACTGTCCCCCTGTCTTCTGACAGGTGAGAATCCCGCCCGCCCGAGGAAATCCTCCAGCGGAATCTTCTTTACTTCCTCGATGTTCATCGCTTGCTTGTTTTACAGGTTATTTAAAAGGCGGCCATGAGAGCGGGTCCAGCAAGACACCGTCCTTCCTTAACTCAAAATGCAGGTGGTTGCCGGTCGCCACCCCCGTATGTCCGACATTCCCGATATGCTGCCCGATACGGACATGAGTGCCCGTCCTTACATGCAGCCCGCTCATATGCGCGTACAGTGTCGAGTATCCTTCCGCATGCCGGACATGCACGAACCAACCGTAACTCCGGCTGTAGCGTGCTTCGGCAACCCTGCCGTTCCCCGCACTGTATACCGGGGTGCCATAGGGAGCGGCCAGGTCCACTCCCTGGTGGAACAGCCTCCTTCCCTTTACCGGATGTACCCTCATACCGAACGAGGACGAGACCCTGAAACGGGTGTATCTTCTGTCAAGTGGGAAGAGTACGGGATAATCCGTCAGGAGAATGAGGCTACGTCGGGACTTTCAAGGAACCGTTCACTTTACGGCAGTACCGATGGAACGTTCCTTTAACAATTCACCCTTGTTTCCGCCAGCCGTACCGTCCCCCCTCACACAGGAGGAGACTGACAAAAGGTGACAAAACATGACTATCAATGACAACTTTCTCATAATCAGAATATTTTAAGACGAAGATAGTAATTTTATCTCCCGAAACGATTTATCCACTTTAAAATTTAACAGTATGGAAGAGATAAAACCGGCTGCTACAGGCAGCGAAAACGCCACCCAGGAACAGGGTTACCTGATGGCTTACGACAAGAAGGAACAGAAGGCGAAAGGTGTCAAGGGCATCGCGGCAAACGGAGAGCTGGAGACGCTCGAGGCCAATGAAACGAACAAGGACCAGTTTATCCGCGTGGACCGGCATGGGAATTTCTTCACCAACTTCGGGAAGAACTTCATGTACCAGTACAACCATCCGACACGATATGCGCTGTACCGGATGGAGGAAAAGACCCCGGTGGAGGAAGCCAAGCGTAGGATTGAGCAGGCCCAGCTCCCCGGGAACGAGTCCTTAAGACGCGAGCTCTCCCGGGATAACCGGATCTACAACAACCACCTTTTCAACGAGCGCGAGATCAACTGGCAGCAGGCCGAGCGTTACGGGCTCACCCCGGACGTGCTCAGACAGACGGGTGACATGGAAAGGCTGTTGCAGGGCAGACAGTCCGGCATAGCCTATGACATCTCCATGAACACCGAGCTGGGACGCCAGAAGGGGGATGCCAAGCTCTCGCTCTTCCGCGACGAGAACGGCCTGGCCAAATTCGACCTGCACTTTATCCGCCAGGCTCCCAAGGTGGGGCAGGAATACCGGGGATACAAGCTGGAGGAGGACGTGCTGGACGCCTTGAACCGGACAGGCAATGCCGGAAGGCTGGTAGACCTGGTCGTCGACTTCCGCAGTAAGGAGACGAAACCGTGCTACCTTTCAAAAGACCCGGTTACCAACGAGATGTTCTTCCTCCCGGCGGACCAGGCCCGCTGCCCCAAGAAAATCAAGGATTATACGCTCTCGCAGCAGGAGTACGCCGACTACACGGCCGGCAAGGAAGTCCCCATCGAGTTCAAGTCCTCAAACGGGAAAATCCTGCGGACCTCCATCCAGATGAGCGCCGCCGAACGCGGGACCGAATTCCTGTGGGAAAGAAGCACGAAGAAGCCGGAGAACAGACAGGGGCAGGAACAGAAGGGCGGCTCGCCGGAGAAAACGCAGAAGCCTGAAAAGAGGACCTATGCGCGTAAATCAAAGATAACCCCGAAAATGTAACGGCATGGCATCCATAAAAGACAACATGGAACAACTGGAGGAGCTGTTCAGGCAGGACGGCGGAGGATGCCTGCTCATCGGGTACGAAACCGGCATGGACAAGCCCCATGCCGCGATTTCCTACCAGCTTTACCCTGTCAATCCGGATCAGGACGGCATGACCTACCAGTTCCTCAGCCTACTGCATGTCGGGATGGAGACCGCCCGGATATCGGTTTTCGTCCCCGATACCCGTCTGGAGATCTACCGCTTCCCCTGTATGTCCGATGTCCCTTCCATATCCCGGGACATCCCCGTGAAGGAATACATCACAGGCAAACTGCTGCCCCATATCCAAAGGTGCGATCTGGAACCGGTGGTGAGCGTCAACCTGCGTGACGCGGTGTTCATGAGGTCCGTCCTGAAACGGTCCATGGAACCGGGCGGACGGCTGCGGCTGACGGCCGCAGAGATCGACCGCCTGGTGGATTTTCGCCGGCAACAGGACGAGAAGGCGCGGCTATACGGCTATGAGCCCGCCTACAGGCTGCCCCTGCATATCGTGGAAACATCAAGGGGCATACTTGTTTTCAGTGACGGGCCGGTGGGTCGGAAAGGGCTGGAGGAGTTCTACCAACACCTGGCGGACAACTACTGGTGGATACACAGCGAACCGGGACCGGTCAAACAATATGACATGCATTCCGTTCCGGCAAGCCTGGCCCCGCTGATTGACGCCTCCTGTAGAAAAGATTCCGATACCGGAAGATACGTGTACGAGTTCACGGACTCCCCGGTACGGGCGGAGCTGCCCGATGAAAGAAAACTGGAGCCGGTCTTCTTTACCGACATGACGCCCTCCGCTGAAGGATACCGCAACCTCACGGAGTTTTCCGGATGCGGGATGAGCGGGTGCAACGCGGATATCTACCGGCTGCTCTCCCTTACCCGCCACTTCGACCGGCAGCTCATCCTTGACCCCGCCTTTTCCTACCGGCACCAATTCCGGGAGTTCGTGGAACGCATGGACAGCTTTCTCCGGGGAAATCCCGGCGGCGATGACATGGGAAAGATACTGGATGACATGCACGGCAAGGCGGGGCGTATCCTGAAAACGGATTTCGACGTAAGGGGGCACCGTACCCTGGAACGGCTCCTGAATGACCGCAGCGTGCCGTTCCTCATCGGGGAACACGAGGCCGATGACACTTTGAGAAGGGCGCTGCTCGAAGGGAGATGGATTTACTTCCCCGGACTGTCGGCAAAAATGCCCGGACTCCGTTACATCCATGCCGATAAGACCTGCGACCGGGTCATGGCCTATAAGAATCCCCCGGGGCTCAAGCCTGTATACCAGATCAAGGACGGCAAGATCGTCCCTTATGAGTCGGAGGCAGTAAAAACGGATAAAGCGCGGGCAAAGAGAAACGGGAAGAGGAACGGGAACGGAAACAATTTAAAGTTATAGACATCATGGAGCAGACCTACACAGCGATAGAGACCCTGGGCGGCTTCCTCGCCTTTACCGACACGGCGGAAGGCAGGAGAAAGCTGCGGCAGTTCCTGCAACAGACGGCCGACGCCTATTTCAATCCGGCATTCAATTCCGGAGCGTTAAGTGTCTACAGGGCCGAAGGGGAACTTGGCAACCGCCCCTGGGTCAACCCGGGGAGGATGCGGCCGGACGAGTACCCCTATGGCCCGAAGCCTCATGGCGACCGGATGGAACTCCTCTACAGAGGTGAGATGAGACCCACTGCGGAGGACTTCCGCAGTTTCTGCCATAACGCGGGCTGTGAGATAAGTGCCCGCAACGTCAATATCACGGACACCCTGGATGCCCTGGAGCGTTATGACCGCCGGGTGGAGGAGTTGCAACGGATACCCGCAAAATCCGCCCGCGACAGGGAGGAATTACTGCAGACCCTCGAGACCAGGAGGCAGCTGCAGAAACTGATGGACTCCGCCTATGATGTCCGGGGACACCGGACGGCCGGAAGAATACTGGACGACCCGGCGGAGCGCGTCACCCTGGAAGGAGTCCCGCTCTACGGACCTCACAGGAGCGTACTGAAAGAGGGCCTCGGGCTGTATCTGCCGCACGAAAGCGGGAACAACCCCTCGCATGCCTACGCGTGGGTGGACCAAGCTACGGACCGGATCATCTTCGGCGGCAACCCGCCTGTGGACCGGAAAACCGTCAGGATCAGACCGGAGGTCGAGAAGAGGCTGTACAGCCCGCCAGGAAAAACACGTAAAAGGACCGGGACACGTCCCAAAATGTAAAATAAGAAACATATGACAATGGAAAAAAGCAACAGGACCGCACCCTTGAAAGTGGTGCTCCGAAATCACGGTTACCTGCTGTTCTCCGGCAGCAAGGCCGGTGAGGAGGCCCTCAGGGGATATCTCCAGCGTGCCGCTGACAGGTACTTCGAACCGCATGCTCATGACGGGGTGCTGGAGATCTACGAGTACTCCGGGCGGCGCAGGGAGCTGATGCCCCATATCAACGGCGGCGGACATGGCATGTCCTGCCGGGAAGGGACGGGAAAGGCGGAATACATTCCACGGGAAGCCTTTCCCGCCTGGTTTGCCAACAGCCTCGAGCCAAGGCTCTACCACGCAATGAACCCGACAGCCGACGAATACCGGGGGCTGTTCTCCAAAGTGAAGGGATATACGGGTTTCGAACTCTCCTCCAGAGCGGAGAACGAGGACATATACCGCCTGCTATCGATCAGGGAGCGCGGCTACATGAATATCCATGACCGGCCGTTCACCTATTACAGGGAGCTGCTTCCCCTGGCCGAACGGTTCGAAGAGGTGACGCAGGTGAAAGCCGCCGAGCTGTTTGACCCACAGGCCTTCAGGAAACTTTCATCCGAGATAAGGAAAAAGGCGGACGATATCCTCCGCCGGGACTTTGACGTAAGGGGGCACCGGTCACTGGAGAAATACCTCAGTAATCCCGACACCGCCCTGCTCGTGGGAAACGTGAAGCTGGAGAACGAGCAGTTCAGGGTGCTCTCCGAAGGCCACGCCCTATACCTTCCGGAGAATGACCGCCCCGCCTCACGGCATCTGCTCTACTGCATGGCGGATTTTACACGGCACAAATTGTTGGTATCCGGTGAACCGTTCCCTGTCAGGACCTACCGGGTAAAGGACGGCATCCGTCATCCGGCAGGGCAGTGTGAGGAGTTATCGGAGAAAAGGAAAAGGACCGGACGGAAGCCTTCCGGCAGAAAATTATAAATTAAAACAGTACCACCATGTATATCGGATTCATATTGAACGGCAGGAACAACCTGGAATACTGCCGGATGCTGTCTTCTGACGTAAATGACCTGGACCGCCGGTTCGGGGAGTTCTGCTTCAGCCAGGTCAGTAAACAGCTGAAAGGGGCCTACCTGCCCGAGGAAAGGATCTATTGCATCGAGGCCGCCGGTGGGGATAAGAACTGGGTGGAATCCCTTGTGCGGGATATAATCGACAGAGGCGCGTGGCCCTCCGACGACTGCCAGAGGCTGTGGGATATCGGATTTGTCCATGAGACGGCCGACCCTTACAGGAGGACCGACAGCCGGGACTTTATCGTCGGCGAGCTTGAACGGGCGCTCCACAACGGGAGGGCGGGCAGGCTGCTGGAAGCCTACCACGACTTCCACCGAAGCCGCGAGAAGGATACCGGCAACCGTGTGCTTACGGCCATACAGACCGGACAGGGCGTGCTGCTCTTCGACGACACAGGCCGGGGACTGGAGCGGGCGGAGAGCTATCTCCAGTATAATGCGGACAACTTCTTCAGCCCGATACACCGAAATACCGACAAACTGGGCGTCTATTATTTCAGCACGGACAACGCAAGGCTGGTGGAAAAGGCGCGGGAGTGCGGCAGGATGTTTGCCCCCGACGACAGGTGCAGTTTCATCCCCGCCAGGGCGGAATTCCTCCGGGCGGACATCCTGCGGGGATGCAAGCCCGCCGTGGAGTGCGACATGTCCCCGGACCTCGCCCGATACCGGGAGATGCTGAAGACATTCAAGCTCATGGAAAATGAGACACCTTTCAACATCGGCATACTGGACAGGCTGTGCAGGACGGGGAATCTTGACGAGATACCGGAAAACAGAAACTTCAGGCATTTCTGCAGTTTTTCCTCCCTGCGCTCGCAGATGAACCATTCCTTCCTCTCCTCACAGGCGGACACGTTGCTGGGAAATTCCATGAGACAAGCCGTCAGCGATACGGCACGACGCATCCTGCAGAACGAATACGACGTGCGGGGATATGAATCGCCCACCCCGGATACGAGACGCAGGCAGGAAAAGAAACCGGAAAAGACAGGTAAAAGAACTAACATAGGAAGATAATATGGCCTCGTGGTTGGAAAAGCTGGGACTGCAAAGAACGCGTCCCCAAAAAGAAGAGTTGAAGGACTTCTGTCTGGAACTGTGTCCGGACAACCGGATAGCCTCCTTCATGATAACGGACCATACGCCCCGGAGCGGGAATCCCTTCATCCGGTTCGTCAAGGAAGCGGCACGTAAAGCCGTACTCGAGGAAGCCCGGGGCATCCCCGACAACCTGCTGCTCTTCTATGCCGGCATCCGGAAAGAGGAGCTGCCCCCTGCCAGCGGACTGCAGGAGAAGGAACCCAGGCAGGCATGGCGTTTCATCATCGAAAACGGCGGGATCACGGACGGCAACTCCATCCCGCTGAGACGGGCCGCCTATTTGGAGGCACACGGTGTGCAAACGGACCGCAGGAACCTGGAAGGGCTGGAACACTCGGCTGGCTACAAAGACTTCGTGGCATACGAGACCGCACGGGAACGTATCCTTCAAGGAAGGAGCGCCCGGTTCCTCGTGACCGCCGTAAAGACGGACCAGGGTGTCAGGGTGTTCAACAGGGGGCTGCACGGCCCGCGCCACCTGCACGAATACCTGCAGGAAATAGCCGACAATTTCTACTCACCCTGTGGAAAGGGACCGGGGACATTGTCCATATTCCGCATCGAGACCTCGTCAAAACGGCTGATGGAGATGTCCCGGCAGCCCGGACGGTGCTTCCCCGCCTCCCAGCCCGGACTGGAAGTGTTCGGAAGTTACCGTCCGGTAGCCTCCTTCGACCTCTCACCCACGGCGGCCAACCTCGACAGGTTCGTTACGGCCGGCTCCCTGGAACTTTCCAGACGCAACCTGGATATCATGACATTGCAGGACATCGCGGAAAAGGGATACGCCCACCTGGCGCTGGAGGAGCCGTTCCGTTACAGGAGGGAGTTCGCCCCCGTGGAAAAAGAACTCGGAAAGCTATCCAGGGAAAAGGAGCTCCATCCGGACTTTCCCCTCGGGGAGAGGATGGCGGAGCTCCGGGAGACTTCCAGGAAGATCGCCGCCGCCCTGTTGGCAAGGGAGGGAGTCCGGACAGGGATGCCACGGTCGGAAACGAGGTATGCCGACAGGATATCACGCATGCTGGAGAGTCCGGCGGATACCCCCGGGGGATCCGATACCGGCAAAAAGAGAAAACAACCCTCTTCCAAACGGAAACATGCCGCAGGAAGACAAGTAAAACTGTAAATTGCAAGCATATATGGCAACCAACAAACCACTTACCCCGGAAGAGGCCGTCGACATGGGCCGCCGCGCTGTCGGCCGGCGGGCATTGATGCGGACACTGAGGGACATCTTCTCGTACCGTAACCCGCTGCGACAGTTCATGGACGCCTACCGTTTCAACGTCATCCGCTGGAGCGCGTCCAACCTCAGGGAACCGACCCTCGGAAAACGTATCAGGCTGTTCCTCGGCACCAGAAACCCGCTGCGGATTCTCCGCGACAACTTCCGGCAGAACCGCGCGGACCTGACAGCGGACTGGGAAAGGGCGGTCATCGGCCGTATCAACCTCTCGCTGGAAGAGCTGGGGAGCATCCCGCTGCATTCCCAGCCCCGTGACCTTGCCAAAAGGCTGGACCGTGTCGGGAGGATGATAAACCGGATGACCGGCTATGAGCATTGTCCCAGCCTGCTCACGGAGAGGCTGCTGCTCTCTACCTACAGGTATATATTCATGGCTCCCCATGACAGGCGGTTCGGCGCCCTCTGCCCGGACGGGATCTGCGGGATGCTGCGGCAGAACGGCGTGCCGCCGGAGAGCCTGTATTACCAGAACTACGAAAGCCTGCTGCAAGGAAGGGAGACGGTCATCTACGAGTTCACCTCCGACGGGAAAGGACTACAGTATCTGCGTCCCCTGGAACACGTGAGGCTGGATGCCGGCCCGGGCGGGTACGACATGCTTCCCGCCCACCGTCCCGACAGCCCGAAGGCCCTTTCCATTCCCCATGGGGCGGAAGAGGCCGTGCCGCTCTCCGAAAAGGCGGAAAAAAACGGAAGGGATACCGCAAGGGAGAAGAGAACGGCCCGGAACACAAAAGTCAAAAAGACAAAGGCCAAAAACAAAGGCATGAGCATGTAACCAATTATTCACCTGATAAAAATAAAAATTATGAGAATCGTACTTACAGACAAGCCAGCCATGGCAAGGAGCATCGCCTCCGTACTGGGCGCCCGTGAAAAGGCGGAAGGATATCTTTACGGCAACGGGTATGCCGTCACATGAACTTACGGCCACCTGTTGGCACAGGCACCGCCGTCCGCTTACGGACCCGCTCGTGTGGAACGGCAGGCGCTTCCCCTCATTCCGGTCCCGTTCCGTCTCGTTGTCAGACAAGTCAGGACGGAGGAGGGGTATGTCACCGACCCGGTAGCCACCCGGCAACTGGAAGTGCTCCGCGGGTTGCTCGAAAACGCCGACGGGCTTGTCATAGCCACGGACGCGGGGCGTGGAGGAGAACTGGTCAGCCGGGATCTCCTGGACTATCTCGGTTACCGTAAACCGGCCCTGCGTCTGTGGATATCCTCCCTGACGGAAAAGGCCATCCTGGACGGTTTCAAAAATCTGAGAGAGGACAGCGACTTCGACAACCTCGCCCTGGCGGCGAAGGTACGCAGGGAAGCGGACTGGATACTGGGCGTGAACGCAAGCATCGCCCTGGGGATAGCCGCCGGCATGGGCAACCACTCGCTCGGACGGGTACAGACTCCCACGCTGGCATTGGTCTGCCGCCGTTATCTTGAAAACAGGGATTTTGTGCCCGTGAGCTGTTTCCATCTGCAGACCGGTGTCTGCAAGGACGGGCAGAAAGTGCTTTTCACGTGTCCTCTCCGGTATGAAAGGAAAGAGGATGCGGAAAAAGCCCGGGCCGGACTGGAGGACGAAAACCGCTGTACGGTCCTTGCCGTGGAAAAGAAAGAGATCGTGGAGCAGCCGCCTCTGCCGCATGACCTGACCGGCCTGCAGCGGGAAGCCAATACACGCCTGGGCATGACAGCCGGACAGACACTCGCCGTCGTCCAAAGACTTTACGAAAGAGGGTGCGTCTCATATCCGAGAACCGGATGCCGCCACATTCCGGAAGACATCTTCAAGCAGGCACCCACGCTCGTCGCCACCCTTAAAGGGCATCCCCGCTTCGGAAGGCACGCGGAAAGGCTGCTTGAGAAAGGACTGAACCCTCATGCGGTGGACGAAAGCAGCGTAGCGGGACACCATGCCCTTCTCATCACGGGAGAGATGCCCGAAGGACTCTCCCCGGACGAGCAGAACATCTACTCCCTGATCGCCGGGAGGATGCTGGAAGCATTTTCCGAAGGATGCGTCAGGGAAGTCATACGTGTCAAGGCCGATTACGGCGGAATGGAATTCGAGGCCGAAACCTCACGGGTGAAGTATCCGGGATGGCGGGACATTTACAACGGACCGGACATGGCGGAAGAAGGCAAATCCCTACTGCAGTTCCATCGGGGAGAGACGCTGGCGGTATTGGAAACAGAAATACTGGAAGACAGTACAAAGCCGCTGCCACCATTCACGGAAGCCGGACTACTGGCTGCCATGGAAAACGCCGGCGGCACGGCGGACGGTGAAAGCAACAAGAAAACAACGGAGAGGTGCGGGCTCGGGACACCGGGCACCCGCGCAGGAATCATTGACTTGCTGGTGGCACGACGGTACGTAGAGCGTATCGGAAACCGTCTCATCCCGACAAAGAAGGGGCTGGAGATATACGGCATCGTTGGAGACAAGCTGATCGCCGATGCGGCTATGACGGCAGCCTGGGAAGAGGCGCTGCGTGAAATCGAGGAAGGAAGGCTCAGTGCCGGAAAGTTCATGAAGGGCGTCCATGAGTATGCACGGAAGATCGTATCGGAGCTGCTCGCCCTGCAGGTCGGGAACCCGGGCGTGACAAGGTGCGCCTGCCCGAAATGTGGGACAGGAACAGTGGCACTCTACGACAGGGTGGCCAAATGCGGAGATCCCGACTGCGCGTTCCATCTTCCACGTATGTTCAACGGACGGGAGATGACAGACGAAGAGATGACACGGCTGATGGCATGGGAAGCTACCCCCTTCCTGAAATTCACCACCAAGGCGGGAAAGCCCTATGAGGCGTCGCTCAGAATGGACGAGAATTACAAGGTGGAGCTTACATTCAAGAACGACGGCAAGCGGGAGCTGTAACAGGGCCGATACCGCAAGGGAAATGTCCCGGCCTGCTCTTTTCGGAGACTGGCCGGGATTTTCCATACCCCCTCCTGTCCAAAGTGACGGAGCGGAAAAAGCCAGCGGCCCGCTCACGGGAAAGTTCATTGCCGATGGTTTAAGGAGCTGTTGTCCGTAAGGAAGTGAACAGGCTGGGCCTTAGGGTACGATATGAGGAAGTTCCTGCCGCAATCGCCATTCAATATCCTGTATGTAAATAATCCAGACGGCAGACACCCGTATCGAAATGTATGTTTCCGGTCAATTTCCAAACGGAAGGCGCAAGAGCGTCTCCGAACAGCCTGATGCCTCCCTGCAGTCTCGGGATAAGATAGATCACCATCTCGTCCACCATCCAGAACCTGAGCAGGCAGTCAACAAGCGGAAGTGTGTCAGGGCAGGCCTCGACAAGGGCGATACCGTCCCCTTCCTCTTTCCATCGGGAGAGTGAGACGAAAGATACCGGTTCCTCAAGGTGCCGTACCGCCTTCTTCCTGATCCGGGTGATACCGTATTTGTCCCGGGAATCCTGCAACGCGGAGAGGAACTGCCGCTCCAACAGGCAGCCGTCAAGGGAGAGAAAGGCTATAAGCTGAATGTGTTTTATGATACCGTCTACTTCGCAGGCAAAATCCATAAAAAAAACGTGGACTTGCACAGTGTCAAGACGAGGCTCTGGTAAGCCCAGAATAAGAACTGTGCAAGCCACGCTATGACAATGCATAGCATAGCCTTACACAGAAATCCCTTATTCTTTGAATTTACCAGATTCCGTCTTGAGGATGTTCTGCGAACGTTATGTCTATATATCTCAAGAAAGAAGGAAAAATACTCCTTCTTTTCCCAAACTCATATTTTCGTTCCAAATATAGGAATTATTCTAAAAATCACGAAATATCGTCCGGATAATCTTCCCGTCAAGGATTGGAAAGGGTATAGTGTTTCACGACGGGCTTCCAGAAAAGCATATGACTATTAGTGACTATACATGACAATGCATGACACGGGAAAGTAACATCCCTCTTTCTTTACTATCTTGCACCCGAAATCATTAAAAAAATAAATATGGAACTGACAATTATCGAAACAAGCGCTTATCTGGAATTAAAGCGACAGCTCAGCACGTTGTCCGTGCAAGTGGAGGATCTCGCCCGGAAAATGGCTCCACCTGTTCCGGACAAATGAATGGACGCTCAGGAGGTATGCCTGGCATTGGGAATCTCGAAGAGGTGTCTCCAGGCTTACCGTGACAGGGGACTGGTTCCCTGCTCACATATCGGCGGAAAATATTTTTACCGTGAGACGGACATACAGCAAATCCTGGAAGAAGGACTAATCAAAAACAGAAAATAACAGATGGCGGAAATCATTACCAAGGATTCGGAGGAGTTCAAGGAACTCACCGGATGGATCAAGAGATGTGGAAGGGCACTGGAAAACGCGACGGCTCGAATCCGTCCGGGCATAGCCGACGAGCATTATCTAACGGGAGAGGAAGTCTGCGAGAAACTGCATGTATCCAGGAGGACGCTTCAGGCACTCAGGGACGAGAAGGCAATCCCGTACACTTCCATTACCGCCGCAGGAGGCAAGCTGCTATACCCGGAAAGCGGACTGTACGAGGTACTGAAAAAGAACTACAAGGACTTCAGGCGATATGCCAGATAAACAAACGGCACGTATTCTGAACAAAAAAACTCCTTCGGCCGGATTCGAGGCTGAAGGAGTTTTTTATATAAGTTCCGGGGCTTAGTTGGCCAACCGGTATGTGTCACCGATCTTCATGCACAGCCTGTCCGTATCTTCCCCGACTTTCGGATTGATCAGCTCGGCATAAATCTGGGTGGAAAGAATGGACTTGTGCCCCAATACCTTCTGCAAGGTTTCCAACGGCATCCCCTTTAAAATGGCCAGAACGGCAAAGGTGTGGCGTCCGATGTGCGGGGTTATCCCGGTCGAACAGCCGCATATTCTGGTCAGGACCCTCAGGCTGGATACCATGGCCTGGTATTCGCCTACGGGAAACACCTTGTCAGGCGAACTTTTCTTTTCATTGTCCCCCCTGTACTTCTCGACCAGTTCGATAGCGATAGGAAGCAGCTTCACCACATAGGCCACGCCGGTTTTTATACGGTTACCCATCAGCCATGTACCACCATCGGAATCCGTATGGATATTCTTGTACGTGATCTCCTTCAGATCCGCATACGCCAAACCTGTAAAACACATGAACAGGAACATGTCACGAATAGCCCGCTGGCGCTTGTATTTCAACTTGACATGGATGATGCTTTGTAAGTCCTCCTCGGTGAGGAAAGAGCGCCGCCTGTATTCGGGCAGGCAGTTGAAACCGATGAACGGGTGAAGCCTTATCCAGCCTCTTTCCTGGGCGGTATACATCAGCCATTTCAGGGTGTTGACCCGGCAAAAAGCCGTCGAGTTCGCCAGGGCGCATGTCCCGAGCATCCAGTTATAATAGTCCTCGATGAACTTCTTGTCAAGGTCGGCGATGGCTATATCCTCGATGCGCCTCTTCTCTTTGAGGAAAAGCAGCAGATTCTTATAGTCGGCCACCAGTCCGCGATAGGTGCTTGCCGCCTTTTCCTTGCCTATCTTTTCCTTGTAGGAGACAAGCTGCTCCCTGAACAGTCCCATAAGGGTGTGATAATCGTCTCCGAAGCCAAGATAGCGGTTGTAGACACTTTTAGCTGTCACCAGGCTGTCATGGTCGCAGACATACTGGTAATGCCTTGTGATCTGGGCCTTGATATTGTCAAGCTCCTGGTTCAGCCGTCTGGCCTCGTCGGATTTCCCCTTCGCCCTCTTGGCCTTGGCATCCCATAATGCCAGTGAAACTTCCCGCTTGCAACTGAAGCAGGCGGTGGTCTTGTTGATGGTTATACGTCCCATAATGGGCACCTTGCCATCTTTCAACGATTGGTTCTTGGTGTAAAACAACACGGAAAATGTACTTCTCATAAACTCACTTCTTTTAGTTACAAAATTAATAAATATCGAGCTTTTTGAAGTTATGAAAAGTAACGCAATGCATTGAAAAATAATCGTTTATATCCCTTGAAATATCCGTATTTGCAAGGTAACGGATAAGTAACGGAAGTCGCAGCAAAACATGCCCTATAATGCTCGCTTTCTCTACCAACAACCAAAAACAGAAATCAATAACTATTTGATTGTTAATTGGTTTTCGCTACCTTTGCAAACTGTGGAAAAACACTTAGTTTCTCACCGAGAAAACTAATGTTTCTTGCTTGAGAAACATTAGTTTCACTATAGGGGAAATAAAAGTTTCTTACTGAGGAAACTTTTGTTTTATTAGGAGAAAACTCAGGCTGCTATTATAGGAGATTCGTGATAGGATTCATGAGACGGAAAGTTGTTGTCTGTTTTTAGTGCGCTTACCCTGTAAAATACATACCTTCGCGGATATATTTAATTGATTTTCTATGAAATGGTATCTATGGGGGGCAGTTGTCCTGCTTTATTCCCTGTTTGGAAGCGCTTGTTCTACGGAAGGGAGGTATGATTTGTCGGCTTATGGTTTATCCCCGGTCGAGAATGTGGATAATGCGCCCGCTATGGCGAGGGCATTGGAGCAGATACGGGAGAAATGCGAGGAAAACCAGACAATTGTGGTGACCTTGCCTAAGGGCCGCTATGAGTTTTATCCCGATAGCGCGGCGGAGCGTGTCTATTTCATCTCGAATCATGATCAAATGAATCCGAAGAAAGTAGGCTTGCCTTTCGAGGGGATGAAGAATATGGTGTTCGACGGGCAAGGTTCGGAGTTAATCTTCCACGGCAGGATGTTGCCGGTCTCTTTGCTGGATTCGAGGAATTGTGTCTTGAAAAACTTTAGTATAGACTTCAAGCACCCTCAGATTTCACAGGTAAAAGTGGTGGAGAACGATACGGTGAATGGTGGGATCACTTTCGAGGTGGCTCCGTGGGTACACTATGAGATACGGGATAGCGTGTTTGTAGCGAAGGGAGAAGGCTGGGAGTTGACTCCCGGTTCCGGTATCGCCTTCGAGGGAGATACACGTCATTTGGTGTATAATACAAGCGATATCCCGGTAGGCGTGCGGGGCTTGATCGAGGTTTCTCCAAGGCTGATAAAGTCTCCCCGTTGGAAAGACAACCGTTTGGTGCCCGGTACGGTGATCGCCATGCGTTCTTGGGAACGCCCGGCTCCCGGTGTCTTCCTGTATCATGACGTGAATACGACTCTGGAGAATATCAAGGTTCATTATGCCGAGGGAATGGGCCTCTTGGCGCAAATGAGCGAGAATATCACGCTGGATGGTTTCTCCGTTTGCTTGAAAGGGGCGGACGATCCGCGGTATTTCACGACACAGGCGGACGCTACCCATTTCTCGGCCTGCAAGGGAGCGATCATCTCCAAGAATGGTTTGTACGAAGGGATGATGGACGACGCTATCAATGTGCATGGAACTTACCTGAAAGTGGTGAGACGAGTGAATGACTCTACCTTGGTAGGCCGGTATATGCACCCGCAATCGTATGGTTTCGAATGGGGAAGGGTAGGGGATTCCGTGCAGTTCATCCATTCGAGCACCATGGAATTGATAGGGGCGAGAAACCGGATTACCGCTATCAAGGCGGTAGATCAACCGGATTACCGAGGGGCGAAGGAGTTCGAGATCCGGTTTGAGAATACGGTGAATCCTTCGATCCATGAGGGAAGCGGTTTCGGCATAGAGAATCTGGAGTGGACACCGACGGTCCTATTCTCGGATAACTTAATCCGTAATAACCGTGCCCGCGGTTCCTTGTTCAGCACGCCTCGGCAAACGGTCGTAGAGAATAATGTTTTCGATCATACCTCGGGGACGGCGATCCTGCTGTGCGGTGATTGCAACGGCTGGTTCGAGACCGGCGCTTGCCGGAACGTGTTGATCCGTAAGAATAAGTTCATCAACTCCTTGACGAATATGTTCCAATTTACGAACGCTATTATCTCTATTTATCCCGAAATCCCGGATTTAGCGTCGCAAAGGAAATATTTCCATAGTGATATCGTGATCGACGCGAATGAGTTTATCACGTTCGACAGACCTTTGGTATACGCCAAGTCCGTGGACGGGTTGGTGTTCACGAATAATATTGTCAAACAAAATAAGGAATATCCGGCTTTCCATTGGAATAACTATCGTTTCTATTTCCAGCGGGTGATCCACTCGAAAATAGAGAACAACTATTTTGATGAAGGGTTTATCCGGGAGAGGGATGTCTTAGAGGAAAATAACGGATATGATATATAGGAAATTAATCGTCTTGGTAAGCCTTTTGATAGGCTTCGTAAACATTGCGTTCGCCGGCGTTGGTGATCTCGATACGTTAAACGTACGTTCTCAAGCCCCTGTCAAGGAGAGAATGCCTGTCGTTGCCTATAAGTTTAACCCGAAAAGCTTGATTCTTCCGGCCTCATTGATAACGGTGGGAGCCGTAGGCACGGCGATTGACGGGATGAATGACTTTCACCTGTTTTCCCGGAAAGATTCCGTGAAGCAAATCCATATCGACAATTACTTGGAGTGGGGAATGCTCGGTTGGGTATTTGTCTGCGACCTTATGGGAAAAGAGAAGCATAACTGGGTGGACCAACTTTGCTTGGTCGCTTTAGCGGAGGGGATGAACGGATTGATGGTGCATGGACTGAAGAACTGGGTAAATGAGCCTCGCCCGGATGGGGCGCCTTATTCGTTTCCTTCCGGACATACCTCGAATGCTTTCTTAGGGGCGCATATGGCTTATAAGGAATTTAAGGATAGCTCACCTATACTCGCTTACTCGGGTTATGCGATAGCGGCGTTCGTGGCGGGTTCCCGCTTATACAATAACAGGCATTGGGTGGCGGATGTAGTGGCTGGTGCCGGCTTCGGTATCTTGTCGGTTGAGTTATCGTATCTGATCTATTTCCCGATTCGTAACGCTATCGCCCGGCGGATCAATCGAAATGTGAAGAACTGCCCGATCGTGGCCGCTCCGGTATTCAGTTCGAATATGGCGGGATTCTATCTGACTTATCAATTTTAATGCGTCTTATGGATCAAGCGCATGTCGGCTTATAGAGACTGGTTGATGCGCAAAAGCTCCTCTATATGCGTGCGGTCGTTGCTGAGGCGTGGGATCTTGTGTTGGCCGCCTAATTTGCCTTTCTGCTTGAGCCATTCATAGAAAGCGCCGTCGTGGGCGATAACGATTTCCAGCGGTTGGAGGGAGATCTCTTTATACCGCTTCGCCTCATAGTCCGAGTTCAGCTTTTGTAAGTTCTGATCTAATAAAGTGGCGAATTCATCGAGAGATTCCGGTTTCTTGTCAAACTCGATAAACCATTGGTGCCGTCCTTTCGCCTTATCCAGCATAAAAAGTGGGGCGGCGGTATATTCTTTTACTTTCGCCCCGGTTCGTAGGCAAGTCATGGCGATCGCCTTATCGGCGTTATCCACCATTAGCTCCTCGCCGAAGGCGTTGATAAAGTGCTTGGTACGTCCGGAGATAACGAATTTATGAGGGAATAACGAGGTGAAACGTACCGTATCCCCGATCTGATAGCGCCATAATCCTCCTGAGGTCGTGATCACCATCGCGTAGTTTTTCCCGGTCTCTACCGATTCCAGCGGTAACACGGTCGGATGGGCGCTACCCACCTCGTTCATCGGGATGAACTCATAGAAAATACCGTAATCCGGCATCATAAGCAAACTGGGGTCTGTCGGATCGTCTTGCAGCCCGAAGAAGCCCTCGGATGCGTTATAGGTCTCCATATAATGCATCTTATTCGATGGAATCAAGGTTTTATATTGCTCCCGGTAAGGCTCGAAACTGATTCCCCCATGGAAGAAGACCTCCAGATTTGGCCATACGTCCGTAAGATATTCCCTACCCGTTTTTTTCAATACGGCCTTGATCAATACCAACATCCAAGAAGGAACACCGGATAGGCTGTTTACATCCTTATTCCAAGTGTTCTCCACGATCGCCTTGATCTTGCTTTCCCATTCATCCATTAGGATAATGGGTTTCTTGGGGACGCGTATTAAATTGACGAGCGGATTGAGATTTTGAAGTAATACGGCGGATAAGTCGCCTTGATGAGCCTCGGAGTTTAGCGGGGAAGGGCTATGGCTACCGCCCAATATCAAGCCTTTCTTGGAGAAGAAACGGCTTTCCGGGTTGTTCCGCAGATAGATGGCTACGCAATCAAAGCCGCCTTTATAGTGGCAACCCTTTAATATCTCGGGGGTGACGGGCAGGAATTTACTTTTGTCGTTCGTGGTCCCGCTACTCTTAGCGTACCACCGCACCACCGAAGGCCAGAGAATATTCCTTTCTCCGTTTATCATTCGGGTGACATACGGCTTTATCTCGTCATAAGTCTGTAAGGGAAGACGTTGGCAGAAGTCAGAATAAGAGCGAATGCTTTTATAATCATATTTGAGTCCCCATTCCGTCTTGCGTGCCGTCGAAAGCAGAGCATGCAGCTGTTTGCGCTGGATATGGTCTATATCCTGCCCAAATCGTCCGATCTCCGTTTGTCGATGGCGGAAAAGGAGCGAAATCGTCTGTGTTAAAATATCCATGCTCTTTTTATTTGTTCGAGTGCAAATGTAGGCATTCTCTTTTTATTTATATCTTTGCTAGGTACTAAATTAACGTTACGATGAAAATAGGGATTCTCTCATCGGGTGGCGATTGCCCCGGTATCAACGCTACGATCCGTGGTGTTGGCAAGACCGCTATCATGCATTACGGCATGGAAGTGATAGGTATTCATAGCGGTTTTATAGGTCTTTTGAATAAAGACGTCCAAGTTTTCGATGAACGGAGCTTATCCGGCATATTAAATTTAGGGGGAACCATTTTAGGAACGTCCAGAGAGAAGCCTTTCCGTAAGCTCTTGGCCTCGGGAGATTCGGAAAAGCCGGAGATCATTAAGAAAAATTATGAGGAGCTGGGGCTGGACTGCTTGGTTTGTATCGGAGGAAACGGTACGCAGAAGACGGCCAATCTGTTATCTCAGATCGGATTGAACGTGATAGGCGTTCCCAAGACAATCGATAATGACATATGGGGTACGGATATTACGTTCGGTTTTAATACCGCCGTGAATATCGCCACGGAATCTATAGACCGTCTTCATTCTACGGCTAGTTCACATAAGCGGGTGATGGTCGTGGAGGTGATGGGCCATCATGCCGGATGGATCGCCTTGTATGCCGGGATGGCTGGAGGTGCCGACGTGATCTTACTTCCGGAATTGGGATACGATATCGATAAGGTGAACGAGGCGATCTTGGATCGGGCTCGCAGGGGCAAACCTTATTCCATCGTTGTAGTAGCCGAGGGTATCGAGACTCCGGATAAAAAGCGTCCTTCTGATTATATTACCCGGGCTATCGAGGCGGGAACGGGTATCGAGACCCGGGATACCGTATTGGGATACACCCAACGGGGTGGAAACCCCTCTCCGTTCGACCGTAACCTTGCGACTCGCTTGGGAGGCCATGCCACGGAACTGATCGCTAATGGTGAATTCGGACGTATGGTTTGTATGAAAGGAGATAGGGTAGAATCCATTCCCTTGTTAGAAGTAGCGGGAAAACTAAAATTAGTGACACCGGATCATGATTTGATCGTACAAGGAAAACGGATGGGGGTAACATTCGGGAAATAAAATAAAAAAGGTTGTGTGTCAGAGAACGCACAACCTTTTTTACTTTATACTAGTAGGCGGCCGTTTATTTTTTAATACCTTGAACGGTTTGGCTTCCCTTTTCGGTAGTCAAGCGGAAGATATACATTCCAGTGGCAAAATCACCCGTGCTGAGACTGCTTCCCGGTTGCGGGACGCTACGTATCAACTTTCCATCGGCCCTGTAGATCTCAAGCGATTTCAGTTGTTGATAATTCTGGATCTGTACTTCATTCGAGAAGATACGTGGTTGAATATCTACTTCTTCGTCTGTTGGCTTCAGTTCGTTACCTACGCTCGTTTCCGGAATTACCGTAGCCGGGGCGCTCTCGTCGGTACCATAAAGTGCCGTTACTTGGAGCAGAGGGGTACTTGTTGCCAGATTTTTCACCGTATAATTCCGTTGAGAAACAGGTAATGTCGTCAGTTCCCGAGTATCTTGATATACCTTATAACCGGTCAGCTCCGGAAAAGCCGTAATCAACTCTGCTTCTTGCGCATCGGAGGCGATAGCCAGTTTCCGGAATGATAATCGGCCCGTTCTCATGGGTTGCGGTTTCTCCGAGAAAGTGCTCGTGGAGAATACGGAACTTGAGGGGAACTCACCTTCTTCCGCGCTTATTACGATCGATAACACAACATTGGCATCTAGCTCATCATCTGAGAATGTTTCCCATTTTTTTCCGTCCAAAGAATATAAATTCCCTTTTCCATCGACTGCGGGGCCTTCATCGGAACATGCCGGGTATGTGTTATTGGCATAGCTTATCACATGAATGGCTACCAGTAAATCCTGCTTCGCGTCGATTACGAATGGTGTTTTAAGTGTGACCGAATTTATTTTACCTGATTTCAGTTGAGTGAAACTCTCTTCATACTCCCGGTTTCCCTGTTTGATATAGACTCCATAGGTGACTCCTTCCTGCGGATAGAAATTAACCTTCCGGATCGTTTTTTTATGCACCGGTTGTAGATCTTTCGTATCCCATTTCTGAGCGAAATAGAATGGATCTCCTCCGAGACCGAACTGTTGATAACGATCTTGTGATCCCCAACCAGCTATTTTTTCGAGGACTGGGGCATTCCATGTCAGTTGAATCTCACCCGTGGAGATCTGTTTGTATTTCAAATCAGTCGGACTTTCATACTCGTTTCCGATCGTTTTCCCATCCTGCGTCATTCCCTGCAACGAGGTGACGCCCGTTCCGAGTGGATCTAGCCAGACATCCATCCGGGCTGTATCATTATCACTGTATTTATTCCAGTGATAATACAATTTACCGTATAAATTCAATCCTTCGGGCAGTTCGCAACTGGAGCTTCCACCGCTCAGCGTACCTATAATCAAACCTTTGCTATTAAATAAAGGCGAGCCGGAAGAACCTCCCTCGGTCACCCCGTGTCCGTTTAGCGTGGCATCGAAAGTCGCGTTCCAATGAGCGTTCGTGGCCCCGGTTTTCCCAACATCACTATTACGCCATGTAATCGATTCTGTCGGATAATTTCCATAGGTGGAGATTTTCATATAATCGCCGGAAGGATGATGGATGCCTACGCCCGAGAGTGAAAGCATATTTGAACGATCCCATCCGTTAAAGAATACATTATAATCGTCGGGGATCTCGTCGTTAAGCAACAGCAACAGTCCGTCGGAACCGTTTTCGACAGGGGTAGAGGCTTTCCGTGTACATCCTACCATGGTTTTTATCGGATAAATGGGTGACTCATTATCGCAGCCCACATGTTCTTGGTGGAAATAAAACAACCAGACTGCTAATTCCTCGGGAGTAACCGTCTGTTCGCCCAGCATATCTTGCGAACAATGGAAGGCGGATAATACATAAGGCTTTTTGTCACGGGCCGTATTATTTACCAGAGAAGCCGTACAAATATAGCTTCCTCCTTCTCCCTCTTTATTACGGATGTATTGAATCATTTGTATCACCCCCTTCTTTTGCTCCTGCCAATCGGCTCCCTCCTCGCAATTGATATTCACTTCGCAAGCTTCTGAAAAGCCGGCTCCCGGCGCTTCCTGTACTTCTGGCATGATCGCTTCAAGATGATTATACCCGTAACCGACCTCCCGGATGCGTAGTCGAGGTGTCTCGCCGGATGGTGCCGGTACATATTCGAGGATCACCTCATCGCCTGCTACGGCTTGGGTTGCGAACGGTCCGTTTTCAGGATGCGTACGATGCGTATAGGCACCCAATACTTGGGTTTTCGCTGCGTTATACAGGTATAACCGGGCACCTTTGGGTATATAAAAATCGGAGTAATACAGGATCAAGGCGATCGCTCCTTTCGCTTGAAGGTGAAGTTGCCATACTTGGCTGCCGTCGGGTAGTGAAATCCAATCGCCACTATCGGCGATGTCGAAGCTGGTTGGTATCGACTTGGCTACACGCAACGGAGCGCCTTGGCTGACCCTCCACGCATCGACCGTCTTGAGGTCTTCCACACTGAAATTCACTGGAACTTGTTCTGCTAGCTTTTCACTTCGAAGTGAACCTGCGAATTGAAAGCTGGGGGGGAGTCCTCCTTCGCTGATCTGCGCCAACGAACTTGAAATCGAGAAATAGCCGATATATAATATGCTGGTTATTAATATTCGGAGAAATTTACTGTACTGTTTTTTCATACATACAACTTTATATGAGCTTATTCTTATATAACTAAGAACTTGGGTATATCAAACGATATACCCAAGTTCTGCTATTTATCATACAGTTTCTTCCTCTGGGAGGTCAGAAAACTCTTTTTCATCGGTTAGTTCACCAGTCTTCTTTTTCTTTGTGGCAGAGATACGTTGCTGGAGTTCTTTGTCTGTCCGCAATCTTTTGACCGCCATTTTAGAAGCCGCTTGCTGGGATTCTTTTTTGGAGTAACCGATACCTATGCCAATTTGCTCGCCCAGCAATTTAATCGCGCTTTGGAATACAGGATTTCCATCATGATCCGTAAAAGACTCTATTAGATCGAACGAGATCGATATTTTGTTCTTTTGGCTCCATTCAATCAAGTTTGACTTGAAATTTATCTCTTTCCGGACGAGCATATCTACATCGATATACTTTTCTATCATCACGTCACGGATAAACTTATAACAAACGTCATAACCTTGATCCAGATAAATAGCGCCGATCAAAGCCTCGAGCGCATTACCATACATATGATTGTTATGAGAGTTTATCTTGGTTGAATAGACTACCATTTGATCGAGGCCGAGTTGTACGGCGACCTTATTCATCGTTTCCCGTTGTACGATCTTGGAGCGTGTGTTTGTCAAAAAGCCTTCCCGCTTATTTGGGTAGCGCTTATAGACAATATCGGCGACCGCCGCATCCAAAATGCCATCTCCTAAAAATTCAAGACGCTCATTGTTAAGCCATTTACCATCACCCGTCTCTACCGATGATGATTTATGCAACAAGGCCTGCTCGTAAATCTGGAGATTATCCGGATAAAAACCTAGAATCTTTGATAAAGACAAATAAGGCTCCCTACCTTTATTATGCAGGAGCCTTATTCTTTTATGTAGCTGTTTGTATAGCTTTCTAAACACGTTATTTCACGAATTTTTTAACAATGGCGCAAGCGTTGTGTCCACCGAAACCAAACGTATTCGATAAAGCGGCTTTCACTTCTCTCTTTTGAGCCTTATTGAATGTGAAATTCAGTTTATAATCTATTTCAGGATCATCGTCGCCTTCCGCATGGTTAATGGTCGGCGGGATAATACCATCGTTTATCGCCATAATACACAGGATCGCCTCTACCGCTCCGGCAGCACCAAGCAAGTGACCGGTCATTGACTTTGTGGAACTGATATTCAGTTGATAAGCATGTTCTCCGAACACATCTTTGATCGCCTTAACCTCTGAGATATCGCCTACGGGAGTCGATGTTCCATGAACATTGATGTAATCAATATCTTCCGGAGCCATTCCAGCGTCTTCCAATGCGTTGCGCATAACCAGCTTCGCTCCTAAACCATCCGGATGAGAAGCGGTCAAGTGATAGGCATCGGCAGACATTCCGGTTCCTGCGATCTCGCAATATATTTTAGCGCCACGAGCCAATGCGTGCTCCATTTCTTCCAATACCAAGCAAGCTCCACCTTCACCCATCACGAATCCGTCACGGCTAGCGCTGAACGGGCGAGATGCGGTCTCGGGAGAATCATTACGTGTCGATAACGCGTTCATGGAGTTGAATCCACCTACACCCGATTCAGAAACAGCAGCTTCCGCTCCACCGGTGATGATGACGTTAGCCTTGCCTAAACGGATATAATTGAATGCGTCACTGATAGCGTTTGTAGAAGATGCACAAGCTGAGACGGTCGCAAAGTTCGGGCCGTGGAATCCATAAAGCATGGAAATATGTCCGGCCGCGATATCCGAGATCATTTTCGGGATGAAGAACGGGTTAAACTTCGGACCGATCGTATCCTTGATCTTCGCATAACTCAATACTTCCTCGTCAAATGTCTTGATACCACCGATACCTGAAGCGAAAATAACGCCGATACGGTTCTTATCTTCTTTATCCAAGTCCATTGCCGCGTCCTCGATCGCTTGTTTCGCCGCATCGATCGCGAATAAGCTATAACGATCACACTTGCGGGCTTCCTTACGATCCATAACTTTCAACGGATCGAAGCCTTTAACTTCGCATGCAAATTGTGTCTTGAATTTGGATGCATCAAACTGAGTAATAGGTCCAGCGCCACTTTTTCCGTTGATAATACCTTCCCATGTTTCGGGGAGGGTATTACCAAGAGGAGTAATAGCTCCAAGACCTGTTACTACAACTCTTTTTAATTCCATACCTTTAGTTAAAAGGATTGATTACTTCGCGTTAGCCTCGATGTAAGCGATAGCGTCACCTACAGTTGTAATCTTTTCTGCTTGATCGTCAGGAATTGAGATACCGAATTCTTTTTCGAATTCCATAATCAATTCTACAGTGTCAAGAGAGTCTGCTCCTAAATCGTTAGTAAAGCTTGCTTCGTTTGTAACTTCTGTTTCTTCAACACTTAACTTGTCAACGATGATAGCTTTTACTCTTTCAGCAACTTCAGACATAACTTTTTCAATTTAGATTAATAAATACGAATATACTTTTTAAATTTGCAGTGCAAAGAAAAGAATTTTTTATGTTACAAAGCAAATTTAATAAGCTAAAAATGCGGAAAACTGCACATTTTTTCTTTTCTTGTGCATTTAAACATCTGAAAATATGAAAAACATAGCGATTTTTGCTTCCGGATCTGGTACGAATGCCGAGAACATCACCCGATATTTTGCTAACAGTGAAAACGTTAATGTTGCGGTTGTTTTATCAAATAACCGCAATGTTGGCGTGCATGGGCGGGTAAACAAGTTGGGCGTTCCTTCTTTCGTGTTTTCACGGGAGGAATTTATTGCCGGTGTGCCGATCTTGAAAAAGTTGGCGGAATATGATGTCTGCCTTATCGTGTTGGCCGGTTTTATGAATAAGATCTCAGACGTTATTCTTCAGGCTTTTCCCGGAAAGATCGTGAACATCCATCCTGCGTTACTCCCTAAATATGGCGGCAAGGGGATGTATGGCATGCATGTGCATGAGGCGGTCGTAAAGGCTGGTGAGCGGGAGTCGGGTATTACTATACATTATATTAATGAGCATTATGATGAGGGCGCTATCATCTTCCAGGCTTCTTGCCCGGTATTACCTTCGGATACGCCAGATGAGGTAGCTGCGAAAGTGCATGCCTTGGAGTATGCGCATTATCCTCATGTGATCGAAAGTTTACTGTAAGGCTTTTTTGTCATTAGCCTACTTGAAAACCTAGTTTCTGGAGTACGGCGAATTCTTCCGGGTCAGCTTTGATCGCTTGGTAAGCATGGAACTCACGGGGATGGTCATACGCTGCCCTAAATCGCTCGAAATGATGAGGATTTGCTCTTAGTGCTTGGTCGATTACTTCTGGGTTGAAACTTCTCAAGATGGCTTCTTCCACCCGGTGCTCCTTGAATTGTCCCAAGTCGATGAATGGGTTGGTTGGGGCAGGTGGAATGACTTCCTTGATCTTTTCGATACGGATACCGAAAAAGCATCCTATATTCTCTAGGCACATTCGTGTCCCGTTCGCCTTCCCGTCGGCGGAGAAACCGGCTATATGAGGAGTCGCGATCGTGGCTTCCGACAGTAATTTCCGGTCGATATCCGGTTCGTTCTCCCAGCAATCGATGATCAGTTCGCTGACCTTGCCGGTTCGTTTGGCCTGCAATAAGGCCTGCGTATCATGTACGGCGCCCCGGCAACTGTTGATAAACCATGGTTTTCGTTCCAATTTGTCGAAAAAAGCATGATCGGCGAGATGGCGGGTGGCGAAACGTCCCTCTTTGGTCAACGGCACATGCAAGGTTATGATATCCGCCTCTTTCGCGATCGTGTCCAAGGATACGAATCCATCCTCACCTTCCAGCTCGGCACGGGGCGGGTCATTGCGAAGCACACGCATCCCCATGGCCTCGCATAGCATCTCCACGATACTCCCTACATGGCCTACGCCAACGATACCGATAGTCTTCCCTGCTAGTCTCTCTCCTTTGCGGAGGGCGACGGCTACCAAAGAGGATAATACATATTGCCCCACGGAAGCGGCGTTGCAACCCGGGGCGTTCTTCCACGTGATCCCTGCCTTCTCGCAATAATGGATATCGATATGGTCGTACCCGATCGTGGCTGTCGTGATGAGGCGAACCCGGCTACCTTCCAATAGCTCGCGTGTACATTTATCTATGCTACGTACGATCAAGGCATCCGCATCTTTTATGTTCGTGGGCGTAAACTCTTTGGAGTCAAGGTAGGATACGTCCGCTATCGGCTCCAAGATCCCTTTTAGGTAAGGAACCGTGTTATCTGCTATTATTTTCATCTTATCAGCTTGATTATCGTTACGCGATATTAAGTAAAAAACAGGGGATATACAAGTGATGATGGCTTCTTGTCGATTTCTATTTGTGCTTTTGTTCTCAGCCGAAAGATTCGGGAAAACACGTACGAGTTTCATCCAAAACACGTACGACTTTTTGAAAAAACATGTACGTGTTTTGACGGAAAGATTCTCGTGTTTTTTGACGCTGATTCTTAGCTTCTTACGTGCGCAGCTCATGAGTAGGCTTATTGTATAGAATTAAAGCTTCTCGGCTTAACTAAAACGGATAGATTAATGGAAGAGCCGTGCAGTACTTATCTCAGCTTGTACCGATTGAAATGAGGCCCTGCCTTGAACAAGAAGAAAAACGTAGACAATACCGTAAGGCAAGCGCCAGACAAGTAGGCGTAGTTGAAGCCACCCAGCTCTTGTGCGATGCTGCCCCCGGCCATCAACCCGATACCGATACCTACATCCCAACTAGTTAGATATGTAGACGTGGCCGTACCCCGCTGGTTATTGGGTGCCAGATTCACGAAAAGCGTGTTGAAAGCAGGGAACATGGTTCCGAACGCCACGCCTTGCGAGAGGGCTATACCTATGTAGAGATAAGAGGAAAATACCGGATTCCAATGCATCAACTCCTTGAGCGCCGCAAGAAGAAAGAATGTGGCCGCCGCCAAATACATCCCGAGGGAGATAACAAGCGTGATCCGTCCTTTATCCACTTGCCGTCCGGAGAACAGGCGGGAGACGGCGAGTCCCACGGCCATAAAGGTGAAATAAAGTCCGGAGTTTACACTGATCCCGATCTCAGCGGCGTACATCGCTACATAAGTGGTAGTCATACCATAAGGAATGGAGAGCAATAATAGGGAGATACCCGCCCAAGTTCCCTTCACCAAGAAAAAGCGGTCTAGGGAGATCGGTTCTCGTTTGACCGGTTGCTTATAAGGAGTCTTGACCATATAGGCCATGATAAAACCAAGGCTTCCGGATAGCAACGAGCAGGAAAAGATCACGTCGTATGTGAAGTTCCCTTGCATGAACAGACCGATCATCGGCCCGAAACTCATGGCGATGTTATTGGCTAGGCCGTAATAGCCAATACCTTCCCCACGGCGGGAGGAGGGCAAGATGTCGATCAGTATCGTATTTCCGGCCACCGTCACCATGCCGAAGGCGAAACCGTGTACGACGCGTAAGGCGATAAAGAGGGTAAGCGCCGTGGCTACCATGTATCCGCCAAATATGGCGGTGAAAATGAAATAAGCCACCAGATATAAGGGACGGCGGGCGAAAGTATCCAGTAAATATCCGGCGAACGGACGGATACAGAGCGCCGCTAGCGTATAGCACGACAAGATAAACCCGATCATAGACTTCCCGATCATGAATTCTTCCTTCAGATAAAAAGGCAAGATCGGCAGGATTAGATAGAAAGCGAAAAAAAGCAGGAAATTCGCCGCTAGTATATAGCAAAAGCTGGGTGTGACGATCTTATCATTATTCATAAAGCCGCTTATTTATCAAGACGCAAAATTAGTTGATTTTTCACAATAGTATCCCCTAAACGACCTAATAATTATAAACGGTAGCGGATCGCTACCAGAAACTCCCGGGGACGGATACGTACCCATGAGGTATAGCTTTCCAACGATGCGTATCGTGTGTATGCGTAGGTACGTTTGTCGAACAGGTTTGTCGCCGTGGCGGTGATTTGCCAACGCCGGGATTTCCATAAGACCGAGAAGTCTGCGAAAACGGCGTTGACGGATTGGTCTTCATTCACGTCATTGTGATAATGATCTACGGAAAGGCTTGCCTCTATGGGTGAGAAAATGTAGGAGAGTTGTACTTGTTGGGTGACGTTCCATAAGGGCGCCAAACGGGTACGTTCTCCTATTTTATTTCCTCCGTACCGGATATCGGTTTGGTAGCTGGTCTCCCAATGGCGGTTGGGAGTCCAGATCACTTTGGGTTCTAGGCGCATGAGACGATATTGATAGGGAAGCCTTTGTCCCCCGCTGCTTTGCTCGGCCTTGCTGATATTAAGGAGCGCCAGGAACGAGGTCTTTAGCCCTAGATCGTAAAAGCCTTTGGATAGCGTGCTTTTGACGGTATATCCGGAACCGTGGTTGGACAGTGGTAAGGAGACTCGTTGTACCTGTCCGTTCTCTATACGTTGCTCGTATATACGATTGTACCACTCCCGGTTGTGTGTTAGGTTTACCGTGGCGAAGAATTCCCGTGCCGTATTCTTGTATTCCCCATAAACGGAATAAAGCTGTTGTCTGTAAACCGGGAGGATTCCGCAATTCCAGACGCTATTCCGGTAATCCGTTTGATAAGGCCGGTCGTATAAGTCGGTCATCTCTCCGTATCTTTCCTTATAGGAGGCGTGCGCCGTGAAACGCCATGCGTAATTCAGTTTGTAGATAATGGACAGGGACGGATTAACCGAGATGCGGGAGAAACCGACCCCTGTATATCCGGTCCATCTGAGAGGAACGCTGAGGGATAGGGTCCATTTATAGGTATTCCATTGGTAATCGGGTGAAAGATAAGTTTGCAGGCTTTTCTCGATATTGCTGATCTCCCCGTTTATGCCCACCGTATATCGCTGGGTGAGGGAACCGCTCTTTTTCAGGAATGAGAAGGAATTATCGGTATAAAAGTCGCGTAAGCTCATTGGATAAGGGTGGTTATCCAAGCGAAGATCGGCCGCGTTGCTGTGGTAACGGAGCGAAGACTGGGCTTCTAACGTGTATTTGTCCAAGCTCCACAGGGTCCGTAAATTATTACGCAAGTCGAGGTTCGGGGTTTTGATGCGTTGGTCCAATGTTCTAAGGCCAGTAGAAATTGTGTTTCCGGTTATATGGGAAAGGCTGGATTGCCAATCTCCGGTGGCTGAGAACTGGTTCTTGAGATACCTTTCCTGCGAGTTGTTTTCCACTCCGATATTGAGGTTGGCTTGATCCGAGCGAATGCGGCTATCGCTTTGCTCCGTTAGATGAATCGTGTCCTCGGATTGGTAATAAGTCGTCTCACTCCCCCTTTCCTGTGTTCGCAGGTCGTGGATATAACCGGCGTTTATACGGAGTTGGGTGTTCTCGTTCAGTTTATATAGGCGATTTGCGGATAGGCTGTGTATATGGTTGAACAGCCAGCGCTCTTTCTTTAGCGGGGCGGAGAATGAGGGCTGTAGCAGAAATTGGGGAACCTTGGGCTCGGATAAACGGGATTCGGGTGATTCGGTAAGCGTATTTTGCTCGCCCGATACATCCTGCCCGGTATTATTCCCTTTATATAGATAAGCGGATTGGCTGCTGCGGCTGATCTGCAAGGCGTCAGCGGCTCCTTTCCATAAGAACGGGGATGCGCCGAGACCGCCTTCGGCATTGATCAGCCAGCGATCCCGGAATTCCGGTCTCAGTTTGAGGTTCAACGCTACGTCTTCGGTCTTGATCTTTCTCTGTAACACACGGATCGGTTGGTGGTTCTCCATCACTTGTATGTTCTGTACGGCGTCGGCTCGCAGGTTCTCGCTGATTTGCTTGTATTTCCCGTTGGTGAGATCCAGTCCCTCCACATAGAAATTACGGATCTCTTTCCCGTTGTAAGAGATCTTCCCCAGATCATCGATATCGATACCCGGAAGTTTCCGTAATACGTCCTTGATGGATTGATCCTTTGGGGAGAGAAAGCGGGTGACATCATAATTGATCGTATCTTGCTGCCCCCAGACACGTCCCGGACGGATTTCCACCTCCTTTAGGCTGAATACCTGCGGCTCCATCTCAAAACGAAGCGTTTGTCCGGCATGTACGGCTTGTTGCTGGGTTTGGTACCCTAAGAGCGAGACGGAGACGAGAAGTGAGTCCGTCCGCTTCGGTTGGGTGAGGGTAAAGGTCCCTTCATTATTACTTAACGTATAGTTGATCGGAAGGGAGACGTTGCCTCTAGTTAATTGCACGGTGGCCGCTTCTACCGGCAGTTGACTTTCCCTGTTGATCACGATCCCTCGGATGACGGATTGGGCGGCCAATCCTGCCGGGCAGAGCAGCGTAAGTAAACAAAAAGTGTGTATATGCAGTATGATCCGTTTCATCTTTCTTCCCTTTCTATAGGGTTATACGGCATGTTCTTGGGTTGGTAAGGTTTCCCGTTATCGTCGGTGACAGTCACTTTCACCTGTGGCGAGGTCAAGGCGATGTATCCGATAGGATCGACGGCATATCGTTCGTAAACCTTTTGCAGGTTCTTGCGGCTGATCGGCTCGAAATCGTTTCCCCCGAAAAGGATCGGGTTCTTATCCCGGCTCAGTTCGATACCCGTGCAGATGAAAGTGTAATGTCCTTGGCTGTCTTGGGCTTTTAGGATCAGGCCCGGTAATCCGCATAATTTCCAAGGACCCTCGCTTTTCGGTATCTCCGGCGTGTACCAAGCCTCATAATGCCTGCCCTTGAAATGACAGGTCGCTTTCCGGCAAGGATAGGACAGGATGGTCATCGTATCGGGCAGTAAGGTCCATTCCGGGCGCTCCTCCTTTTCCTCGCAGCGAAAGCGACTGGCGGCAAGGGCATCCAAGGTCGTGGTCTTTCCCGCCGGATAATTCTTGTAGACCTGCGCGTTGGTCTTGGATGAATATTGTTGCAGGTGTTCATTGATGACTTCTTGTGAGGCTCCGGCGGCTTTGTCGGCCTCTAGTACGGAATCGGTGAGGAATTTGGCGTAACTATAGTAAACGGAGCATTTATTCCCGACCTTCAGCATGAGGGTCTCTTCCTCTTTCTTGTCGGGTTGGAGCGTGTCCGGCATGGACGTGGTTTGGTATTGTACCGTGAAACGTGTCTCGTCGATGGGCTTGGCTCTTAGTACGTCGTTTAGGTTGAAGATGTTGATTGTCACTTGGGCGTTCGTCTCGTGTCCCGCCCCTGACAGACCTACGCAAAGCAGGCCGATTGTCGCTATGATTCGTTTCATGATCTGTTGGTTTTAGAAGTTATTTGTCGCGAATGTAAGAGAGGAACGTTTGCCGTAAGGAAGATTTTTATTACTGAAATATTACTCCGCTTATAAAAATGGCTACATGTACGTTGTAATCATGGAGTAGCTATCTATCTTTGCCGGAAAGGAATAAGATATGGGAAAGAGGATTCGATGGATATGGGTAATCTCGTTGGCGGCGGCTTTGGCGGCGATCGGGGTACAAGGCTATTGGCTGTTCAATCAGTTCCGGTACGAGATGTGTACTTATGCGGATGAGATCGCCGGTGAGGTATTTCATGCCGGGCAGGAGGAATTTCGTATACGGAAGGAAGAGGCGGAGATGACGAAAGGTACTTATATCATAGAACGCCAGTCGAAATACCAGTCTGGTGATAGCGTGTTAAATGGGTTGAAAAACTCGTTCGGTTTCCAGCTTTATCCCAAGGATACGACAAAGATCCATAGTTTTCGGCTTCATCTGGACCCGAATATGCCGGAAGATAGCTTATTGGTTGGGGTAGATCGTTCGGTCGTGGAGTTCTTTGTGCCTTTCTCCGCGGAGCGTTTGGACTCCATCTTGTCTGCCGGTCTGCCCGGTCTGGATTATCGGGTACGTCCGTTCGTAGCGGGCGATACCTTGTCCGGGCAGTCGTCGGCCTTATGGTTGCCGTTATCGAAAAACCTGTTTTCAACCTCTATCTCGATATGCTATGAGTTCGCCCCGATCGAGCGAAAGGCGGTGTGGGTGGATGTGGATCTTCCCATGAATCCGTTATTGGGCCGGATGGGATGGCAGCTTTTCCTAAGTATTTTCCTTATCTTGTTATTGCTGGCTTGTTTGGGTTTCCAGATCCGTACGATCTGGGAGCAAATGCGCTTGAACGAGTTGCGTGAGGGATTCGTGCATACGATGATCCATGAGCTGAGGCGACCGGTACAAACCTTGAAGGTATTCGTCTCTTTCTTGAATGACCGGGAGATGCGGATGGATGAGGCCACGACGGAACGGGTCCTTCAAGACTCCATGTTCGAGTTGGATAATCTTTCCGCCTATCTGGGAAAATTGAAAGATATGGTTTGTGCGGACGAGCGGGAGACGCTCTTGAGACCTTCCGCTTTTAACCTCCGTGAGTTGGTGGAGAAGGTGGTACGCCTGACCAATATCCCCGCCGGGAAAAAAGTCTCTTTCTCGACGGCCTTTCCCCCGGATATGCCGGATCTGACGGCCGATCCGGTACATGTGGCGAATGTCTTGTCTAACTTGATAGAGAATGCGATCAAATATTCGGGAGAGGAAGTGAATATCGATATCGTAGTGCTTTGGAATCAGCAAGGGGTGGAATTGACCGTTTCGGATAATGGCTTCGGTATCGCTCCGGATGAGCGGCGAAAGGTATTCGAGAAGTTTTACCGTTCGTCTCATCTGCCTGATAAGCAAATTCCCGGTATTGGGTTGGGATTGAGCTACGTTCGCCAAATAGTAGAGGCGCATCATGGTTCAGTATCCCTGCGAAGTGAATTAGGTGAAGGCACTCGAATTACTATAAATCTACCGACTACAGCCTTATGAAATCGACATTGAAAATACTTTTCGCTGACGATGACCTTAAGTATTCCCTCGTCTTGAAGCGATTCTTGGAACGGGAGGGGTATGAGGTGACTTATACCGGCAATGGTACCATGGCTTTGAAGCAATTCCCGGTCGTGAAACCGGACCTGGTCTTGCTGGATATCAACATGCCCGGCCTAAACGGTTTCGAGGTAGCGGAAAAGATCCGTGAGCAAGACCGCCATGTCTTGATCTTTTTCCTTTCCGACCGTTCCGATAAGAACGACCGTTTGAAAGGTTTTAGCTTGCGCGGAAACGATTACTTGGCGAAACCCTTCTATCCGGAAGAGCTGATCGCCCGTATCAAGGACCGTTTTGAGATCGGTGTCCATGAAAACGTGCAGGAGGAGAGCTTCCATTTCGGAAACACGACCTTCAACTATACCACGAATGAGATCCGTACGGGCAATAACAAGGTATTGATCACTTCCCGCCAAGCGGATCTTCTGCGAATCCTGGCGACAAACCTGAATCTGGCGGTGGATCGTGACCTTCTGTTGGAAACCGTCTGGGGAACTAGCTCATACGCCAACTCCCTGGCCTTGAATGTGCAGGTCACCTATCTCCGTAAAGCGCTTCATAACGATCCGTCTACCGGCATCGTATCCTTGCCGAAGAAAGGATATATGCTAAGAGGATAGAATTTATCCGGTAGAATTGGGTTTCTGATCCGTAAGCATTATCTTTGTCCCACAAAGTATTCACAGAAAGAAAATGAATCATATATGAACTTCAGCGAACAATGTTTCCGCATTTTTGAGCAAGCTACGGAGGCTTATCATGTAACTGACAATGTAGATGCTACAGTGCATAATCCCTATGCGGTAAAGAGCATCGAGTTTTATCTTTATCTTAAGAACTGGATCGATGCCGTCCAATGGCATTTGGAGGACATTATCCGGAATCCGGAGATCGACCCGGTGGAAGCGCTGGCTATCAAACGCCGCATCGACAAGTCGAATCAAGATCGTACGGATTTGGTAGAGTTGATCGATAGTTTCTTTCTGGATAAATACAAGAACGTGAAAGTATTGCCGGACGCTACGATCAATACGGAAAGCCCGGCTTGGGCGATCGATCGTCTGTCGATCCTTACGCTTAAGATCTATCATATGCGTGAGGAGGCAAACCGTCCGGACGCTACTGCCGAGCATAAGGCTCGTTGTGAGCAGAAGTTGGCCGTCTTGTTGGAACAGAAGAAGGATTTGTCGATGGCTTTGGATCAATTGCTATCCGATATCCGTGACGGTAAGAAATACATGAAGGTCTACAAGCAAATGAAGATGTACAACGACCCGGCCTTGAATCCTGTGTTGTACGGTAAGAAATAATGGCAAATATATTAGTAATACGACTTTCGGCTATCGGGGATGTGGCGATGACCGTTCCCGTTATCTATTCCGCAGCCAAGGCGAATCCTACGGACTCGTTTACCGTGTTGACGCAAGCGTTCTTGATCCCGGTTTTTATCAACCGCCCGAAGAACGTGAACGTGATCGGTATCAATACGAAGAGCACGGAGAAAACGTTGGCGGGATTGCTTCGTTTTGCCTCTGCCTTGGTGAAATACGATTTCGATATGGTGCTGGATTTGCACGATGTGTTGCGAACCATGATTATCCGTACGCTGTTCCGCTTGAACGGCAGACGGGTGTTTGTCGTGGATAAGGCCCGGAAAGATCGTGCCCGGTTGACCGACGCGAAGCATAAACGATTTAAACAACTTCGCCCGGTGATCGAACGTTATGCGGATGTGTTCCGCAACGCCGGGCTTAACTATACGGAATCGTTCACCTCGCTTTATGAGACCTCGACCCCTGATTTATCCGCCTTGGAACCCCTTGCGGGAACGAAGACGGGCAAATGGATCGGTATCGCCCCCTTCGCCAAGCACCGGGGAAAGATTTATCCGACCGGGGAGATGGAGCTGGTCATGGCCGAGCTTTCCGATCGAGAGGATTTTACCATCTTCCTGTTCGGTGGTCGTGGCTACGAGGAGGCGCTCTTGGATCAATGGGCTTTTGAGTATCCCCGGGTAAAAAGCGTGGCGGGCAAGTATTCCTTGGATCAGGAACTGGCCTTGATCAGCCGGTTGGATCTGTTGATTTGCATGGATTCCGCCAATATGCATTTCGCTTCCTTGGTCGGTACACGGGTGCTTTCCGTTTGGGGCGCTACCCATCCCTATGCCGGATTTTACGGATATCATCAGGATCCGGAAGATTGTATCCAGTTGGACTTACCTTGCCGTCCTTGTTCCGTATTCGGCCAAAAGCCCTGCCTGCGGAAGGATTGGGCGTGTATGAAACAGCTCAATCCGGATCTAATCATAAACAAGGTATTAACCTCTTTAAATGAAATGGTTTCGGATGAAGGAGATCATTAACCCGGCGTACGGGCGATTCGAGGATTTTGTAAGGCGTGTACCTCGTATATTTTCAGAAGAGGGAAAAACGATTTATAAGGCGAGGAATGAGATCAAGGTTTTTGAGGTAGATGGTGTGGAACTGAATGTCAAGCGATATAGAGTCCCCCTCTTGATAAACCGTGTTATTTATCGTTTTTTCCGTCAGCCTAAGGCTGTGCGAGCCTATGAGTACGCTCTGCGATTGGTTGCCAAGGGGTTTGAGACTCCTGCCCCGATCGCTTATGTCCTTTTTCGGGAGAAAGGCCTTTTGGGATATAGTTATTTTATCAGTTTGCAATCCAGCTATAAGACATTGTATAAAGTCGGACAGCGTCCGGTAGAGGAGAACGAGGATATTTTCCGTGCGTTAGGTACTTATATGGCAAAGTTGCATGAGGCGGAGGTCTATCATGCCGATTTCTCTCCCGGAAATGTATTGTACGATCGTACGGAGGAAGGGGTTAGGTTCTCCTTGATCGATATAAACCGGATGTATTTCGGGCCTGTCTCGCTAAAACGAGGATGCGAGAATTTCTCCCGCTTGTGGGGACGGGAAGCCGCTTTTCATTTAATGGCTGAGACCTATGCCGAGAGCCGGCATTTTGATAAAGCGGAATGCCTTCGTTGGATATTATACTATCGAAATCGTTTCTGGAAGAAATATGCGTTGAAGCATGAGATTGAATTTGAATTATAGACTTTTATGAAAATACAAATACTCCGGTTCTGTTTAGTTGTTAGTTGTCTTTTGGCCTATGTATCTCCGGTTAAGGCGTTAGAATGGTGGGAAAAGGTAGAGTATCTGACTTACTCGTCCCGTTATTTCGGGCCAAATGCCTTTCCGATTCCCGAGCTGGTAGGAGGAAGCCTGTCCAGCCGTTGGGAAGTGGAGCTTCGGGGGGAATATCATAAGACGCGAGGCGATCAGACGAAAGATATCTTTACCCGTTTGTACATTCCTGTCGTAAAGGGGCGTGTAGGAGTGAATGTCAGTTGGGTATTCCAAGAATGGTACGAGATGTCGCCGGAAGTGCGGGATGAGCGTTATGCGGTAGAATTGAAATCCCCGATTGTTTGCCGGGGCGACGTGATCTTTAATTTTTATTTCCAAGCCCTCCGGAGCGAGAAATGGATGGATATCGTGGTAAGCGCCAACCTGAAAACCGCCAGTGGCGGACGCTTGTGCGACGCTCGTTATACGGATGCGGCCTCTTATTGGTTCGACGCTAATCTGGGACGTACGTTGTGGAAGCGGAAAGATGTAAACGCTTCGATCCGTGTGCAAGCTTTAGCGGGTTTTTATTGTTGGATGACTAACGATGTCGTTAATCGTCAGAACGACGCTTTCTGTTATGGGGCAGGTGTGTTAGGAACCTATCGGGGGTTCTCGTTGGATTGTAATTATGCCGGTTTCCGGGGATATCGGGATAATGGGGATAAGCCGATGATTCTACGGACAAAGCTAAATTATGAGCTTAAGAAAAATATCCTGTCCTTCCAATATAAACATGGAATGAAGGACCATCTTTATGATAGCTATTCATTAGCTTATATCCGTTGTTTCTGAATCTGTAAATAATCTATGCTTTCTTGATCGACCTGAATAACGTGGCGAAGCCGTCTGTATAAGCCTTTACGCTGAAATCTTGGATGATATGCTCACGTGAGGCCTTGGCGAACGCTTCCAATCGCTCCGGGTTATCGATAAGCGAGCGGATAGACGCCGCCATTTGTTGAGGAGAAGAAGGCGGCACTAACAATCCGGTGACTCCGTCTATGATTAAGTCTCTTGCTCCCGGTATATCTGTTACGATACAAGGAACGGAACAAGCCATAGCCTCCCGCACGACTCTTGGGGAGGCATCCCGGTGCGAGGGAAGTATAAACAACTGGGACGTGACCAGAAAAGAGATGGCGTCGGAACGCTGTCCCAGAAAATGAATTTGTGCGCTTACCTTCGACTGTTGGGCTAATTGGAAATCATTTTCCCCATATTCTCCCACGATCGTAAGATGTACCCGTGGATCATCCAATAAGATAAACGCATGAATCAAATCGGTTAAGCCTTTGAACGGCCTGTTCTTCGTCGCTCCGATATAGATGCAACGAAAGGCGTCGTCCGGAATATCGTCTGCTTGTTTGGGCGTACGGACTGCTTCCTTGATCCAATCGATATCAAATGGTTTTGTGCTGGTCGTTAGCCTTTTTCGTGCGATGAATCGGGAGAGATATTCCTCGATATCTTTGGTCTCGCATACGACATGCTCCACGGCGGGATTTAAGATGCCTAGATAATAGGTCGGATCGAACCGCTTCAATTTAGCCTGCGTACCTCGGTATGCGATATTCTTCGCCCGTGTGCCTATGGAGGCGAATAGAGCGTTTGATAAACCGGAACTACTCGGTGAGTAGATAAGGTCGATCTGATAAGTCTTGATGATTTGGCGCAGGGCACGAATAACGTTCCAGTTGAACTTCGAGGTAATGACCGGCAGATCCAAGGGTGTACAATTCCCATAGATCTTTTTGTCGGTATACGATTGGGGAGAAGCGATATAGATGTTGAAGTCCTCAAGCTTGGACAATCCTTCCAGCATTTTGTAGGTCGCTATGTCGGCTTCTTTATAGACTAAAAGTATATTCATTGTGTATGGATAAAATGGATTTGCTAAGATCGTGAGATATTCTCGTATACTCGCATGAAATGAGCCGCTAATACGTCGGGCATGAATCGCCGTATATTCTCTCGTCCGCCGGAACGCATGGATTCGGCCAGCTTCGGCTCGTTCAATACGGACTCTATCAAGCTGCGCAGCTCTTGCTCATTTCTCGGATCGGTATATAGAGCGGACGATCCGCCCGCCTCTTCCAGACAAGAACCGGTAGCCGCTATCACCGGAATACCGGCAAGTTGGGCTTCTAAGATCGGGATACCGAATCCTTCGAAAAACGAGGGATAGACAAATAAGGTCGCCATCTGATAGAAAGCGGCTAATTCGTTAAAAGGTATATGGGTCAAGATACGGACGCGACCGGACAGGTTGTTTTCCCGGATATAGGTTTCTACCGTATCCGTATAAGGCGTATGCTTACCGATAGCGATCACGGAGATATCTTCTTTCAGGGCTTTCAGGGTTTTTACCAGAAGCAATAAATTCTTCCGTTCCTCGATGCTCCCTACATATAATATATAAGGCCCGTTTATCTGATATTTCTCGCGTACGGACGATTTCACGTCTTCTTGAACCGCTTGCCCGAATATCGGGTCACAACCTTGGTAAACAACCTCGATCTTGCTTTCCGGAATGTGGAAGAAGTCCCGGATGTCTCGCATCGTCTGCCTGCTGATCGCTATGATCTTGTCCGATCGTAAACAAGCTTGCTTGAATTTGTAGGTATAGATGGAACGATCGATCGGTTTATAAAGCTGCGGGTAACGCAAGAAGATCAAGTCATGTATCGTTACGACCGCTGGGATTCCGTTCTGTTTTAGATTCATAGGAATCTCATTACTCAAGCCATGGAACAGATCTACGTGCTTTTTTCGAAGCGTAGCCGTTAGACCCGAGGTACGCCATAAAGACGGAAATAGTTTATCGAACCTGCCTTCCGGATAATGGAATGAGACACTTGGACGCTCCTCGATCCGTTTCCGTAACGCCTCTTTGCCTTTGCTCGGCGTATAGAGTTGATAGGTATGCTCCGGGAAAGATGCGGACAAACTATTCACTACGAACCGGCTATAATTACCCAGTCCGGTAGCGTTATGCGTAATCCGTTTTGCGTCGAAAGCGATCTTCATAGGCTTGAATTCGATATATTGGGCAAATATACGATATAATTTTAATTACCTTTACCTCATTTCCTTCCGAAATCCGCCGGGATCTCCCCCCATACGGATGTTTCCCATTTGAGGATCTGGGTGGTATAGGTATGGGTGTTCAACCATTTCTCGGCCCGCTCGATGAGGTCGAAGATAGGTTCGTTGATCGGTTTACGTGCTAATAGGGTTTTGCATTTCTTTTTCTTGACCCAGCTGATGGCGTTGCGGCTATCCGAATAGATCGGCAGGTCGCTTCCCTTTTGCTGTAGCAAGGCGAGGCCGTGTACTAAGGCGAGGAATTCCCCGACATTGTTCGTGCCCTCCTTCAGCGGGCCGATATGGAAGATCTCTTGTCCGGTAGCGGTATAAACGCCTCTGTACTCCATATCCCCGGGATTACCGCTACAGGCGGCGTCTACGGCAAGACTCTCATTGATGGGGTTCCCGATCGGGGCTTCCGGCGCGAGACGGGCAACGGCTTTCGGGGAAGAGGCGGTCTTTAGGTAATGGGTATAGCCGGCCTCGAAGGCTTTGGCGGCTTCCTCCCGGTTCTCGAAGGATTTATATTTGGCTCCCTCTTGTCCGTCTACCTGTGCCTTGCATTCCGCCCAGTTATCATAGATTCCCGGGTTCAACCCTTTCCATACGACATAAAACTTATTCTTGGCCATGACTCTTACTCAAGATTTCTTGTGAGAATTGCGTATAGGTACCGAACGGCGCTCTTTTATCCTTGAAGAAACGGATCAAGGCGTCCAGCCTTCTTTCCATGCCGCAACCGGAATGGTTGGTCATGATAAACGGTAACTTTAGCTCTTTCCGATCACTTAAGGAGGTGAACTCCCACGGATGGAAATAGGTTAGGAAATAACCGTCCTCTTTCCAAGTCCAAAGCGCTAACTTACGATACAAGGTGGCCGGAAGGTTATGGTAAGCCAGCCAAAATAAGGGGAAACGGACGATCGGGGTCACCGAGGCGGGCAGTTGCAATACGCCATCTTTCATGAAATAGGTGCGGGGTTGTCCCAGATGGTTATAACGGCCGGGAATACAAGTCGGGTTCAAGGACGAGTTGTATAAGTAACCGGCCTTATGTATCTCTTCTTCTTCGACGGGCATCATGCGGGCCATACGGAAACCGTTCACCGGTTGTCCGGTCAGTTCCTCCAATGCCTCTTTGGACTTGCGTAGATCGGCGGTCTCGAACGACGAGTGATAAAAACCATGCGAAGCGATCTCGTGTCCACCCTTTTGGATGTCCAAGATCAAATCCTTTGCGTGAAGGGCGAAGTTCGCCGTGCAAAAGAAAGTCGCTTTTACCCGGTGACGGGCCAGACATGCCAGTATCTTCCGGGTTCCTTCTACGGAAGTACGCATTTGTTCCTCGAACGGCAATTCCACGCCGTGTTCCAATGGAGCGTCAAACTCCTCGATATCAAAACTAAGTAATATCATGTATGTCAATTAATCTCTATGAAATAAGATGGATAAGAAGTTCAACGCTTCCCGCCGCAGGACCTTGAATCCCATATCGGATACCGCCAGTCCTTCTTTGATGTTCGCATTGATTGTCTGTAAGTTTATCTCTTTCCGGCGACTTGCCTTATAGATAAATTCCGTATCGAATAGGAAGCTATTGATACGGGTAGTCAGGAATATCGCCTGTCCCGCTTGGCTGAATCCCTTCATGCCCCCTTGTGTATCCTTGATCTTGATCCGCAAGACCCATGTATTGCATATGTGGGACAGTTTGGATAACATTTGCCGGAAAGGAGGTAGATTATCCTGATAACTTTTGCCGCGGGTAGCCACGACTACGTCCGCTCCTCCTAGCAACGCCTCGACCATCCTGCCGAATGAGTCGTTTGTATAAGGAAAATCGTAGTCCGTATAAATAATGTAAGGAGAGGTACATCGCTTTACCGCCTCTCGCAAGGCATATCCTTTTCCCCGGTTAGGCTTATAGTCCACGACGCAGACATCCGGTATCAATTGCCGGAGGCGGTCGATCGTCTCCGGCTCGTATCCCCGTCTCGAACCATCACTGACAATAAAAAGGTGGAAACGTACCGGGCTGAATAATCGCTCCACTTCGCGGAAATGGGTGGCTACTCGTTCCTCCCAGCCCGAAGGCGGGTTGTAACAAGGTAATACCAAATCTATGTCTGCTCGTGCGTTCATTCCATTTATACCTTTACCGGATTATAATTCCTCGTACACATCTCAAATGTCAGCTTTAGCCAGATCAGCATACAAGGCAACGCTTTTAACGCATACGGGTATACATAATGCACTCGTATATATTTCGGGAAAAGATCGGACGGAGACATGCTGGTCAATAGAAAGGCGAAGACCATCAAGACAATATCCAATATCGAACGTTTCCACGGTACAGCCGTATACCAAATAGCGACTCCGATAAACGCTATAATATAGGTACTGGACTCGCTACCCGTGCTGAACAGTACGACAAACATTAACACCGAGGCCAATAACGTTTTCCGGAAAGCCTCATATTTATATTGACTGATGCGTAGATAAGGCAGGCCGAATAATATTAATCCCCCTATTATCAGATAAATGTCCGAGTAACTGACCGATCCCGATATCTTACGAACCATTCCCAAGAAGGAAATGTTCTGCATGAGCGCGAATAAGTTCTCCGAATTTTTTCCGGATAAGTCCTCGAACCAACCGGTATATTGGGACATTATATAATCCGGCCCGGACAATATCATTGGGGCTACGACCATGATGACCGCCCACCCTATGCAAGATAGGCTGAACTTCATCTTATGGCGGGAGAAAAAGAAAAAGGCCAATCCCGTGATCCCATACAATTTAGTGAAGGTACCCAGCATGATCACGAAAGCGGCCCATACGTCTTTCTCTTTCTCTATCAATACGTAAGCGAGGACAATGATAGCGGCGATACTGATATTGAATTGCGACATGAAAAGCGAGGTAAGCAACTCATGGGCGCAGAACCAATAGATAAAGATACGTTCCCGCTTGATCCCCGGCAGCATCTTGATCGCCCAGAATAAGAAAAGGCTCTGTGCCACCGACCAAGTAAGCAGTCCTAACCATAACGGTGTAATGGCGAACGGAGCCACTACCAAGCTAAATACCGGCCCGTAGTGAAAAATATCGTTGTATTCTTCCGGATAGGCGGCATAGAGCGGTAACTCATTCAACGTATGCCAAAAGGATTGCCTGAAGATCGAGAAGTTATTATATTTCCCGGGGAAATACTTGGTAATCCATGCGATAACCCCCAGCAATGCCCATAGCCCCATTAAGGTACTATATTTGCTGAAAAATGGCTTATGGATAATTGTATTGAACTTATCTATAAATTTCATCATCGAATCTACATCTGTCTACGGGACAAAATTACATAAAAACGGTGACTTTTATGCGAGTTAAATAAAAATACTATTTTTGCGTCCAAAACTGGTAAGAGATTATTTATGAATGAAATGTTGAGATACACGATCATTCGTGTCATTCTGTTTGTAATGGGAGGCTTTCTTGTTCTCGGATGTTCGGATGAAGATGATGTGGATAATAGTGGAGGAACGAGTAAATATGGTTTAATACGGATGGCGGAGGAGGATTATGATTCGTCGAATACTTCTTATATCCTTCAGGATGAGGAACCGGACGAGGTTCTTTTCGATTCGTCGCAGCGAAAATTCAAGGTGAATGAACCTTTGCAGGTGTCGGTTACCGAGCAGAATGAGCTGATGCTTCGTTTCTATTCACCCAGGGCTATACATAACGTGATCGTATGGGCGACGATTGAAGGCTATGAGGACGAGGTACGGTTTGCGGAGTTTACTACGGTTTTACCTTTTCAGGAGTTTAAAATGAAGTTGCCTTTTCTGGAACAGGCGAAGGTTTATTATACGCGTTCCGGCGAGGAGGTTACCATAGAAGCCTATCCGGATATGGCGGCCGAGAATATAAGTTTGCGGATTGAATGTGGAGATCCGGTATATCAAGGAATGATTAACGTGAAACCAAAGTGGAATATTTGGTTTGGTAAGTATTCCGGTTCAAACTGGGGCAACTTCAGGCCACATCTGGCTCGTGAGGCGGTTGCCCTTTCCTTGAATATGGCTGCGATGTTTTCTTCCTCGCTTTTTGATGAGGAACTGGAGAAGTGGCGCGGCAAGCTGATAAATAACGAGCAAATCGTGGATATAGATGTATTGAAGAAAAAGATCTTGAATCATGGCGGATTGTGTTATGGGCGTGTGGTGAATGTTGTCGGCCTGGGCGGGGGAAATACCTTTGGATTAGGTGAATATGTCTATCTTACCCATTATGCGGATGATGCCAACGGGACTGATGTGCCGTATCATGAGCTGGCGCACTGCTTGGGATATGGGCATAGTGGGAATATGACGTATTATCCGGCGGAAGGAGGCTTCCCTACAATTTGTATGAAGGTTTACTCACAGCTTTCCGTGAGCAAGAAATTACCGGTTTATTCCCGCCGTTTCTTGCATACCCGGAGGAATAAGAATCTGGTAGAGAATAAAAACGTGTATACCTCCTCGAAATACATTATCGATGATCCGGAATTGGATGCCATAGATGGCGGGCTTGGGCTTGCTCCGATGGAGACGGATAGGGCTGGTGATGAGGGTTCTCCTCTCTCATTTACACTTTCTGTCTTGGATATTCCCGGTGCCACTGTGGAAACTTTTCATCCGAAAGCGGTCCATCTTTATGGGAATACGCTATATGTAGCAAATGACGCTCCGGGACATTATAGTTTGGAGGTCTTTGATGTATCTTCCGGTAATGTGCGTCATGTGAAAAGTATGGTTGAGTGGATGAACGGAGATAAGAAAGAGACCTTTGCGGGGGAGCCAAACGGCGTGACTCGCTCGTATGGGAAAATATATGTCACGAATACGGGAAGCCGTACGGATGTGTTTGATGCGGAAACGTATGAGTTCATTACTTGTATCGGTACGGGTACTTGGGGTGAGGGTGGTTATCAGACCGTTCATGCGTTTGATGTGACGGCTAGTCAAGGGGCTGTCTTTATCCGGGATAAACGGAAACTGGTAGTTGTCTTGGAGCAAGATGTACAGCCCGGTTCCGCTGCTCGGGTACCTATATATAGCCGTAGCGTAAATTTACAAGAGGCAATGGGTACTTATGCGGTAGCGGCACGAAATGATGGCTTTTTATATGTAACGGCCCAGAATAAAAATATGATCTATTTATTCGATCCTGCGGACATTCGGGCAGGGGACACGGGCTTTGCGCCGTATCTGGTGACATTGGGATTTGAAAAGTCTCCCCAGTCGATAGCGTTTGTAGGGGATCGTTTGTTTGTTACGCTTCGTGTCGATGATAAACGGTCGGAGCTATGGGAGATCAGCCCTAAGAACGGAAAATTATTGCAGGACTTTACAGATTCGATGGTCTATCCCGAGAAAATAGCCGGTGCTCGTCATACTTTATTGGTAGTGGATCGTGCGACCCAGACAGTAAAAGCCATTGGCCTATGATTTTTTTATTGATTCTTAGGAATAAAGAAGATAGAGTTCCCGGAAAAAGTTTACATTTGCGAAAACTATTATAATAACGTATGAAACGTGTTTTTTTGGTCGGATATATGGGAGCGGGCAAGACAACGGTGGGAAAGGAGCTTGCCAAGCTCGCCGGTCTTTCGTTCATAGATCTTGATTACTATATCGAAGGGCGTTATCATAAGGCCGTTTCGCAGATATTCGCCGAGAGAGGGGAGGAGGCTTTCCGAGAGATAGAACGGAATATGCTTCACGAGGTCGCTGAGTTTGAGGACGTGCTGATCTCCACGGGAGGAGGCGCTCCTTGCTTTTTCGATAACATGGAGTTTATGAACGCTTCTGGCACGACGGTTTACTTGAAGGTGTCAGTCGAGGAGCTGGCGAAGCGTCTGGAGTTGTGCAAACATACCCGTCCGGTGTTGAAAGGACGTTCCGGGGAGGAACTGAGGGCGTTTATCGCCGAGAGTCTGGAGAAAAGGAATCCGTTTTATACGAAGGCGTCCATAACGTTTGATGCCGAGAAGATGTTAACAGAATCTGATGTACATGACATATCGAACGCGTTAATGAAAATCCTATAGCATATGGAAGCGAACGACGGCCGGCAGGCACAGGGGGCCTATATCCCGCAGGAATTATTGAAAGAGATCAGCAAGGTGAATAACCGTTTGCTCATCGGTATTCCTCGTGAACGATGCGAGGCGGAAAAACGTTTGCCGTTAACTCCGGAGGCGGTGGATATGCTGACCGATTGCGGTCACCGGGTGCTGGTGGAAAGTGGCGCCGGATTAGGCATCAACTATTCCGATAATCATTTCTCGGAGGCGGGGGCGGAGATCGTCGATACGCCCGCAGAAGTTTTCCAAGCGGATCTGATCTTGAAGATATTGCCTCCGTTACCGGTGGAAATCGCGTTTATGAGACCTCGCACGACCGTTTTCTCATTGGTGCAGTTTAATTTATTCGCTCAAGAGGCTTTCGAGTTGATGATGGCGAAACGGATTACCGCTATCTCTTATGAGTTGATGGCGGATGAATATAATCGTTTCCCGGTGCTGAATGTCACTTCCGAGATCGAGGGGGCGGCTTCCATAACGATCGCTTCCGAGCTGTTGAGCAATACCCAAGGAGGTAAAGGGATCTTATTAGGCGGTATCCCGGGCGTATCCCCTACGGAAGTGGTGATTATCGGGGCCGGAAACGCCGGGACCGTGGCCGCGCGTGCCGCGTTGGCCTTGGGAGCATCCGTGAAAGTATTCGATGATGATATCAATAAATTGCGTATAATACAACAGGTCTTAGGGCAAGGGCTTTTTACTTCCACGTTCCATCCGAATGTGCTGCATAACGCGTTTCGTAGCGCTGACGTGGTGATCGGGGCGATGCGTTATATTAATACGAGACATCGCTATATTATCGCTACGGACTTGGTGCGTACGATGAAAAAGGGAGCTTTGGTGATCGATCTGAGGGTAAGCCAAGGCGGTTGCTTTGAGACGACTTGCTGCTTGTCGAGGGAAGATCCCGCGGTGTTCGAGCAATATGGGGTATTACATTATTGTAAACTGAATATCAGCAACCGGGTGGCTCGTACTACCTCGATGGCTTATAGTAATATATTCGTACCTTTATTATTGTCGTTGGGCGACGCCGGTTCCGTGCAAGGAATGATCAAATCGGATAAGGGCTTTAGGGCGGGAGTATATATGTATTATGGGAAGACAGTGAATAGTTATGTGTCTAACCATTTTAATCTATCATCTAATAATCTTGATCTATACCTCTCTGCTTTTTGATGCGGAAAAGTTTTGAACTCGCAAAGTTTATGCTTTACTTTGCGGACGATCTAAATACCAATAAGCGATAAAGCTAATAAAGTATATTATGGCAGAACAGACAAAAGTTAAGACGCTGGAGAAGGTTGTAATTCGTTTCTCGGGAGACTCGGGAGATGGTATGCAGTTAACCGGTACAATCTTTTCAAACCTGTCCGCGGTTTTCGGGAACGAGATTTCTACATTCCCAGACTATCCGGCAGAAGTACGTGCTCCACAAGGAACACTAAGTGGTGTATCTGGATTCCAAGTGCACTTGGGATCGCGCAAGATCTTCACACCCGGTGATAAGGCCGACGTATTGGTGGCCATGAATCCCGCCGCGCTGAAGGTGAACGTAAAACACCTAAAACCCAATGCGATTGTTTTAATCGACACGGACTCTTTCAAGAAAAGTGATTTGGATAAGGCCTTGTTTACGACCGATGATCCGTTTACTGAGCTGGGATTGACTGGCGTGCAGGTTGTTGCCGCTCCGATCTCTACGATGGTAAAAGACGGATTGGTTGAGTTTGGTTTGGACAATAAATCGGCTCTTCGCTGTAAGAATATGTTCGCCTTAGGACTTGTTTGCTGGTTGTTCGAGCGTCCACTGGAGGAGGCTATGCACATGTTGCAGAATAAGTTCGCTAAGAAACCGGTTATCGCCCAAGCTAATATCAAGGCTTTGACGGACGGTTATAATTATGGTAATAACATCCATGCCTCAGTTTCTACGTATCGTATCGAGAGTAAGAAAGCCGAGCCTGGATTCTATACGGACGTGAATGGTAATAAGGCTACTTCCTATGGTTTGATAGCCGCTGCCGAGAAGGCTGGTTTGCAGTTGTTCTTGGGTAGTTACCCGATCACTCCGGCTACTGATATTTTACATGAATTATCTAAACGTAAGGATTTAGGCGTTATCACGGTTCAGGCCGAGGATGAGATCGCCGGTATCTGTACTTCTATCGGAGCTAGTTTCGCCGGTTGCTTGGCGGCTACATCTACTTCCGGACCGGGGCTTGCCTTGAAGAGCGAGGCGATCGGTTTGGCTGTAATCGCCGAGTTGCCTTTGGTGATTATCGATGTTCAGCGTGGCGGTCCTTCTACGGGCTTGCCGACGAAGAGCGAGCAAACGGACTTGATGCAGGCTCTGTATGGCCGTAATGGTGAGAGCCCTGCCGTGGTAATAGCGGCCTCTACGCCGACTGATTGTTTTGATGCCGCATTTTGGGCGGGTAAGTTGGCCGTGGAGCATATGACTCCGGTTATCTTGTTGACCGATGCCTTTATCGCTAATGGTTCTTCCGCTTGGAGAATTCCGGAAATGGATAAATATCCGGAGATTAAGCCGAATTACGTAGCTAATTATCAAGACGAGAAAGTTTGGAAGGCGTATCGTCGTAACAAGGAAAGCTTGGTTCGTTACTGGGCGATTCCGGGAACGGAAGGTTTCGCTCATCGTCTGGGCGGTCTGGAGAAAGACTACGAGACGAGTGCTATCTCTACCGATCCGGCTAACCACCAGAAGATGGTGACGACCCGTCAGGCTAAGATCGATAAGATCGCCGACTATATCCCCGAACTGGAAGTGATCGGAGATGAGGACGCTGATTTATTGATCGTTGGTTGGGGTGGAACCTACGGACACCTTTACGAGACGATGGAGACGATGCAGGAGAATGGCAAGAAGGTGGCTTTCGCTCACTTCAAGTTTATCAACCCGCTGCCTAAGAATACGGCTGAGGTTCTTTCTAAGTATAAGAAAGTGGTGGTGGCTGAGCAAAATAATGGCCAGTTCGCTAACTATTTACGTGGAAAGGTACCCGGATTTAATCCGTATCGCTTCAATCGTGTAAAGGGACAACCTTTTGTCGTTGCGAGATTAGTTGAGGAATTCACTAAAATATTGGAGGCTTAAAAGATGACAACAGAAGAAACTAAATTTCAACCGAAAGATTATAAAAGCGACCAGTACGTACGTTGGTGCCCGGGTTGTGGCGACCATGCGGTACTGAATTGCCTGCATAAGGCTATGGCCGAGGTAGGAGTGGCTCCTCACAATATGGCAGTTATCTCAGGTATCGGCTGTTCTTCCCGCTTACCTTATTATATGAATACGTATGGCTTCCATACGATCCATGGTCGTGGAGCGGCTATCGCTACCGGCGTAAAGACGGCTCGCCCGGACTTGAGCGTATGGTTGATTACGGGTGATGGCGACTGCTTGGCTATCGGCGGTAATCATTTTATCCACGCTGTCCGTCGTAATATCGATTTGAATATCGTTCTTTTCAACAATAAGATCTATGGTTTGACGAAGGGACAGTACTCCCCGACATCCGACCGTGGTTTCGTATCCAAGAGCTCTCCTTATGGGACGGTGGAAGATCCGTTTATCCCGGCCGAGTTGGCGTTGGGTGCCCGTGGTAATTTCTTCGCCCGTACGATTGACGTGGATTTGAAGAATACGACCGAGGTATTGACGGCTTCCGCCCGTCATAAAGGCGCTTCCGTTACGGAGGTATTAGTGAATTGTGTGATCTTTAATGACGGTATCCATAAAGGCATCGTAGACAAGGAATACCGTGCGGATCGTACGATTTTCCTTCGCCATGGCGAGAAAATGGTTTATGGCGCTAACATGGATAAAGGTCTTGTGCTAGATGGCCTAAAACTGAAATCCGTAACGATCGGACAAGATGGTTATACGATGGATGACGTATTGGTGCATGACGCCCATGAGAAGGATAACACCTTGCATATGATGCTTGCCATGATGAGCGGTGATATGCCAATTGCGTTAGGCGTAATACGAGATGTAGAGGGACCGACCTATGATGAGGCTGTCCACCAGCAAATCGAGGAGGTGCAAGCGAAGAATCCTACACGTAAATTACACGACCTTTTGATGAAAGGTGAGATTTGGGAGGTAAAGTAATATATTTCTGATCGGATATAAGAGAAGGCGCAAGATATTTATCCTGCGCCTTTCTTATATTTATACGCTGGATTTGTTTGTGCGGAAAAAAGTATATATCTTTGTTTCAGTCACAATAAAAGCGAATACCTATGATGACAACTTCGGAAATAGTTGAGATGCTAGCTAAAAGTATATGATTTGTAAACTCCATATTACAAATAGACTAAGGGTTTTGTTAATTGCATGGAAAAGAGTAATTATTACTGAAAAATTTCCTTAATAAGCTGTGTACGATAAAAAAAAATATTACTTTTGTACCGCGGTTAACAAGGTGGAGTCGCAGCAAGCTCCAAAAGGTCGGAAAGCCTCACCGTATCGAACTAGAGTAGAGAGAAAAGTTATATAAAGTCAATCATTTAAATTAAATTCAAGATGGCTAATTTAGATTTAAGCAAGTACGGAATTGTTGATGTGAAAGAAATCGTTCACAATCCGTCTTATGATGTTCTGTTCGCAGAAGAAACTAAACCGAGTTTGGAAGGCTTCGAGAAAGGCCAGGTAACTGAGCTAGGTGCTGTAAACGTGATGACTGGTATTTATACAGGTCGTTCTCCTAAAGATAAATTTTTCGTAAAGAATGAAGCCAGCGAAGATTCTGTATGGTGGACTTCTGATGAATATAAGAATGATAACAAGCCTTGTTCTGAGGCTGCTTGGGCAGACTTGAAGGCTAAAGCCGTAAAAGAATTGTCTGGCAAACGTTTGTTCGTTGTCGATACATTCTGTGGTGCTAACGAGGCTACTCGTTTGAAAGTACGTTTCATTATGGAGGTTGCTTGGCAAGCTCACTTCGTAACTAATATGTTCATCCGTCCGACAGCTGAGGAATTGGCTAACTACGGCGAACCTGATTTCGTTTCTTTCAACGCAGCTAAGGCTAAAGTTGACAACTACAAAGAATTAGGCTTGAACTCTGAGACTGCTACTGTTTTCAACTTGAAGACTAAAGAGCAAGTTATCTTGAATACTTGGTACGGTGGTGAGATGAAGAAGGGTATCTTCTCTATCATGAACTACTTGAACCCGTTGCGTGGTATCGCTTCTATGCACTGCTCCGCTAACACGGATAAAGAGGGCAAGAGCTCAGCTATCTTCTTCGGTTTGTCTGGTACTGGTAAGACTACTTTGTCTACGGACCCGAAACGTTTGTTGATCGGTGACGATGAGCACGGATGGGATAACGAAGGTGTATTCAACTACGAGGGTGGTTGCTACGCTAAGGTTATCAACTTGGATAAAGAGAGCGAGCCGGATATCTACAACGCTATCAAACGTGACGCTCTTCTTGAGAACGTAACAGTTGCCGCTGATGGTAAGATCGATTTCGCTGATAAGTCAGTTACAGAGAACACTCGTGTTTCTTATCCGATCTATCACATCGAGAACATCGTTAAGCCGGTTTCTAAAGGCCCGCACGCAAAACAAGTTATCTTCTTGTCTGCTGACGCATTCGGTGTATTGCCTCCAGTATCTATCTTGACTCCGGAGCAAACTCAATACTACTTCTTGTCTGGATTTACCGCTAAATTAGCAGGTACAGAGCGTGGTATCACGGAACCGACTCCTACATTCTCCGCTTGTTTCGGTGCTGCTTTCTTGTCATTGCACC
>OLRN01000092.1_pt1 | contig 94808 bp, 105 predicted proteins | sample 1673001 | NCBI WGS metagenome assembly OLRN01 (sample SAMEA3136745, study PRJEB25190) | human gut metagenome | biome: human gut; feature: human-associated habitat; material: faeces | place: Austria | collected 2013 | reverse complement strand
TTAAGAACCTTGCAATTTATCCAAGAATCCTCTCCAAAGACGACTGTATCAAAGCATATAACTATTTACAAACTTTAAAAGCAAAATAATATGAAATTCATTATCATACCAAAAGAAGTATATGATTCCGTATCTGAAGAAAAGAGACGTGAATTAGGAACAGGCAGTCCAAGAGCGAGCGTAGATGGTTCTAAAGTTATTTTGCACATAGAACATTATGATCATCTATTCAAGTCTTTAGACATGCAGGCTGATGACGATCCTCAATACCCGTATCCGGTATATGACAGCTCTTCTTCTGAGTTTGAATCTATTCTTTCATCTAAAGAATGGGTGTCCGATGTTAATAACGAGCGTCTTTGATCTTGTTATGGTTGGGACAATTGTTATATTTGTGGAAAGTTAAATAATTAAAGCGTGTGGTAGCGTTATCTACCATATAATCATCATGTTTCAGATAATAATCGGATGCGTTTTGGCTAATATCCTTACGATAGCAATCATCGGTTTAGCCCTGTATTTAGTGTATCGTAAAAACGAAGACCGTTTAAAGGCTTTGGATTCTAAGATTGATCAGAAGGTTGAGGACGTAAAAAACAAGGTTGGCGCGGTGATGGACATCGTAGACCAGATCAAGAAATTGTTGGACAAAATCAATAAAAAATAAAAAATGGCTGAAGTAGGTTATAACAGTAAATTCGAAGGTCTGGAGGTTGATTCCAGACTTGAGAATGTGGTGCAGGCCGCTCCTGGAACAAGTTCGGAGTCGGGCAAGGGAGGCCTCATTCCGGCTCCCCCTGCCGGAAGTCAAGACGGTAGCAAGACTCTTCTTAGTAATATGACATGGGGAGATCATGTAACAAAACAGTACATAGATGATGCTGTTTCGGCGGCAGGGTGGAAGAAGCAAATTGTTAGCAAACTTCCTACTGTTGAAGAAGCGAAGGATAATGTCATGTATCTTGTAAAAGACAATGTGGCATCTACAGAAACTAAAAACGTGTATAACGAATATATTTTGGTTACTGAAGAAGGTGGAACTAAGGTGCTTGAATCACTTGGTATGGTAAGTACCGGAGTAGATTCTGGCTATCTTGATTTATCCATATTTTCTGGTAATTCCGGATCTCTTGATGAAGGTTCGTTTGCAAAAGTTTTGGATGCATACAATAATAATATCACATTAGGTAAGTTAGATGGTGATTATTATTATTTGAATTATTTTTTAGAAGGTAATGATTTTGAAAATAATTTTAAATTAAAAATAGTATTTGCCTCATTTGCTAATACCGACTCAGCGGTAGGCGCATCTGAATATGATATAGAAATTCAGGTGGGGACTTTTGTTGTTATTCAAGATAAGACATATGAGGCTATGAACAATATGGTTACGTTGTCTAATACGATATTGTCTTATTTGAATTTTATGGCTATGCCCCCTAAGGTTGTTACAACATTGGCAAATTTACCAAAAGGTGCTCATAATATCATAGCCAACGTCGCTTCTGCTACGAATCTGTCTATGACCGTATCTTCTGAGTATGTTGGGAGGGAGTGGCAGGTGCGGGTTAACAACACCACCGGCACGGACATCACACAGCCGCTTCCTACCTCTGGCCTGTTCCAGAGCATGTCAGGCGATAGCGTAGTGATACCTAAAAATAGTTTTATAGAATTAAGTATCTGGTATATCAATGATAAGTTGGTTATCAGAGTAGGTGAACAAGCTTAATAGAAAGGATAGAGTATGCTTTATGTAAATAAAAACGTAAAAGGTTTTTACTGGGAAGGATACGAGTTGGACTCCTCTTCTTACGAAGTAGGGTATTCTTACCAAGATTTCTTAGATGGTAAATGGGTTCAACTTGACTCCGATCAAGAAAAATTCCATCAAGACAATCCTGATGCGAGTGTGAAAGAAGTTATTGCCATGCAGCTTGACCCGGAGCCTCCTGGACCAACTGAAGAGGAGTTGCTTGCCAAGGCTAAGGATAAGAAAGTTTCTGAGGCCAGGGAATATGCTTATTCTGATGCTGTCCGCTCTTATAGCTTGGATGGTAAACAGATATGGTATAACAGCAGCATGAGGCAGAAGGTTAAAAACGATATTGATGTAGCAAAAGGGAGCGGGATATACACCGTATCCGTAGCAGATTCAGAATACGAGCTTGATATTGCTAATACGGCAATGAATGAAATGCATGTATATGAATCTGAGTGCAACGATCGTACTGCTGCCATAGAAAAGGAAATAGCTTCTAAAACCGACAGGAGTGAAGTTGAGTCTATGAAAGTAGATGAAGGCTATCCTGAGAAGTTGGTAAGAACAAAGGATCAGATCATAGAAAAAAATAAGATCCTTGAAGCTAATGATCCGGAGAAGGTTACAGTCATATACATGAGGGCGATGATCAACACGCCGGCTATGTTGGAAAACACTGACCAGAATCTTGCTCTTAAGATAAAGGGATTGTACCCTATCTGGGATAAGGATGGAGTTTACGGAGACAAAGGTCTTCCTATGGGTACGGCTGTTGTAAAAGGGCAGCGTTTCCGTAGCAAAAACAAACCTTCGGATTTGGATTGGACTCTGTTTGAAGTAAGGCAAAATCACAATCTACAAGCCGACTGGGTTCCTGGTCAGGGAGGTGGAGCTGAAAGCCTGTATATGGTTGTTCAGGAAAAGCATTCAGGTACGATAGACGATCCTATTCCTTGGGTATATAATTCTATTTTAGAGAATGGAAAGTATTACATTGACAAAGAAATTAAGTATCTTTGCATAAGAGATTCAGGCATCCCTTTGGCTTACGAGAATCTTTCTGATCTTGTATCAGCAGGATACGTGAGGGTTGTTTAGGTCGTGATTTGTTGTTAATGTTATGGATAACCCCTGTATATTTATTTATGCAGGGGTTTTTCTTTAATCCCGACTCTACTTATTTTTCATATCGGTAAGGTTCTAATTATCTTTGTGAAAAAGGTTAAGTTATGGAAAGAAAAGATATTATAAAAGAATTGAGTCAGTATTTTAGTATTGTTGAATTAGTTGGTCCTAAAGAATACGGTAGAGACAAAGATCTTTGCTGGAGGTATTTAAGAACTGAGTTGCTTCACACGATACTGGTTTTAAGGAAAGATATCTTGAAAACTCTGATGACGGTTAATACCTGGAAGTCGGGTGGAAGGTTTGATGAGCGTGGTTTTAGGAACAATATCTCGGATATAGTAAAATCCAAGACCGTATCAGGGTCTTTGTATATCAGTCCTCATATGCTTGGGGCAGCCATCGATTTTGATGCCAAGGGTATGACGGCAGAAGAGGCAAGGAATAAAATAATTCAGTCGCAGGATTTACTTCCTTGTCCCATTAGATTAGAATCAGGTACCAATTGGGTCCATATTGACGTATATGACTCTCTTGGAAGTAGCAAGAAAGTAACTATGTTCTAATATGGCTTACAGATTTGTAGGAAGGATGAATTTAGAAAGTTTCTGGGCTTTTCTCATTTCCGGATTATCAGCATTGTGGATGAATTTCCAGGAGATTCACCATCTTATATATTCTATATTGTTTATATTAGCTATAAATCTTTTGTTAGCTACTATAAAAAGTATCAAACACTGCTATATCCGAAGAAAGAGAAAGAGGCCTTTTAAGATATTGACATGCATAAGCGAAATGGGAGTTTTGAAAATCCTTCTTGAGTTCGCGGCCTGCTCTTTCGGGTTGTTCACCATATCCGGAATGGATCTTATTATGTCTATGGGAGGGCATAAATCTCCAGAGTTTATAGATATGCTTCTTCAGTGGATTACAATATTCGCCTTAATATTATACGGTGGGATGGCATTCAAGCGCCTCGGAGATCTTGCACCTGATTTAATGATAGTAAAAGGCGTTAAGTATTTCTTTAGTAAAGTAAGTTGGTGGCAAAAAGTTCCATTCGGAGAAGAGCTTAAAGAAGGTATTAACAACGGTGATATACAAGAGCTTTTAGACGAAGATAAGGAGGGTAAGAAATGTGTTTGCAAAAAATGAGAGCCAGTCATGTGTTAGGAGCTCTTCTACTGTGTTTTATATCTTTCTTGTTTGGTAAAACATGTAAGAAGAAAGAAATAATACACGATATAGAAATAGATACGGTAATAGATACCATTATCCAACCTATCCCTGTTCCTCAGTATATAGTTGACGTAGGGGAGGTAGAAATACCTTTCCCTATGGATGCTATAGTTGAAAAAGATACGATAAAAGACACTGTCTATATCAATATTCCTATACAAAGAAAAACATACAACACAGATGATTATCGGGCTGTTATAAGCGGATACAGACCTAATTTGGACACGATGATCATCTACCACAAAAAAGAAATAATATACGAAAAGAGCCGGCGCTGGGGCATAGGACTGACGGCAGGGTATGGGGTTGGGCGCGAGGGCTTCTCCCCCTACTTAGGCGCTGGAATCTATTATCGGATATGGTAATAATCACGTCCTATTTTATTTAATACACAACATTTTAAACTTTTATCACCCCATTTACTTATCTTTGTGGAAAAAGGTAAGTTATGAATTATATCGATATTTTACCACAGATAAGAAATAACATTTTCTATGTCAGGATAGTAATGACCGACTACGATGTGGAAAATCAGATGGTTATTAGAATAGTAGCCAGAAGAAATGACGGTTTGTACAAGACGGAAGTAGTACAGTATCCAAATGAAGGAACTGATTACAACGGAGAAATCATTGTTCCTATGTTTGGTATGGCTAAGTCATTGGTGGCCCAAATAGTAGGAGTCAAGATAAATGGTACCGAGGTACGTGTTAATAGCACTGAAGTAGAGGGAGCTGATATAACAGCCAGATACGATGATTCCCTTACCAGAATGGGATGGGAGGAGAGTATGAATAACATCCATCTTGATTTTGAGGTTATAAGCACCAACAACCCTAAAACGCTTCGTATAGCCGATCAGTCGGAATGGGGGATACTGGCAGACAGACCGGCTATTATAGAGATCGTACCACCTGAAGATGAGAATAAGTATGTTTATTATCTTGGTAAGAATCAGTTGAATGTATTCAACAGTAAGACCCTTGGCATAAATCCGGGTCGCGGAAATGATTTTGAAAACCTAAAAGATGGTATATACGATATTACCATAAAAGGCAGTCCTTCCTCTTATTCATTTAACAGAAAGTATTTAAAAACAGATCTGATCCGTCTTAACATAGATAAGATATGGGCCAGGTCAACTGTGTTATGTGATCATGAGGATGATGACGTTATTGACAAAATAAAAGAAATAGAGTTTCTGCTGGCTGCGGCTGAAGCCAATATGAGATTAGGGAATTTTGAAAACGTAAAACAATTATATGAAAAAGCATCTAAATTGATTTACGTTCTCAATAATTGTGAAAATTGTGGTTGTAAAATATAATAAATTAAATATCAATAAGTTATGGGATGCGGATGTGGAAGAAGCAACATTGCTTCTATTAATAAAAGTCGGGCTATAAAGCCTCAGTCGAATACGACACCTAAAGCTGATTCTAATGCGGCTTGTATTCAGAAATATGATGAACTTGCTGTGTTGGACAAGAAAATCATAGACCTTCATCGCAAGTTTAGGTTTGTAGGAGGTGTAAGTAAAAGGTATGCTGATATTCAAAAGCTGGTAAGAGGGTGGATTGTTAATTTGAAGAACGAGTGCCCGGATCCGGATGATCTTGCTACTTATTCTGAATACATAAATAAAGAATACGCCAGGTATTTTACCGTGAAATGATATGGCAGCTACCGGAAGTACACAGCAAATTCTTTTCCCTTCATCTTACTTATGTGAGTGTGCTGATCGTTTTATAGCATGTAAGGCTGATCAGTATCTACAATATCATAAGTATAAGGTAGGTATTAAGCCTGATATGGATATGGTTCTTAAAATAGATCGTATGAGAAGAATCGTATGTGAAGGGGAATGTGGGCTGTGTCCGGACGAGATTCAGAAATTTAAAGAAGAACTTAATAAGATTTTGTCATGAAAAAAATGTATTACAACAAAGAATACAGAAAAGCTTTCAAGAAATCGGACTGTCCGGAAGATCTTGGTTCTGAAGAAACTTTCATCGTTCATGAAGCTGAATTTTGTTCGGATATAAGCCAAGATGATGCAGATAGGAAAGCGGAAGAGTTTGCGGAGAAAGAAGGTCCGTTGTATGCCAATAAAGTAGGTGGCTGTTGCGAGGTATATTATAACACAAGACAGGAAGGTGATTTCTTTAAAAATGATTGTCCTGATGGTCAAAAACAAGAACAACCTACACATCATGTGATAGAGGCCGGGCGTGTATGGTCTAAGTTCAGTACCGAAATAGCCAACTACGAAGCTGCGAAGATTCTTGAGCAAGAAGGGCAGGCTGCCGCTAACGAATCTGGAGTATGTAAAACCGTTTATTACAACGAAGATCAACATGGTTGGTTTAGTAAACGTTGTAAGGAAGGATGGAAGGCTCCTGAGAAATACAGGAGGATATACGCCGGTACCGTAACGTCTTTCATTAGCGTTGATGATGCCAATGAAAAGGCTAAGAAGATACTGGAAGAAGAGGGCATGAAATGGGTTAATGAAAATACCAAATGCGAGCCTGTTGTTGATGAATGCAAATTTGATTTTTGAAAATGAGCAACGTAAAATTTAATCCGACAGAAGGTGAGAATGATAAACTGGTGTCGGTGTTTTCTGAAATAAATGAAGGTCTTGATACGACTTTGAATTACACTATTTCCGATGAGGGGAATAAGGTTAAGAAGAGCATCGTCGTTAATCAAGTTGGTGAAAGGGAAAAGTTTTTATCGAAGAAAGGGGAGGAATCTGAGCCTTTTGTTTTGTCTGATGGTAATACTTTCAACGTTCTTAAAGAAGGTGCTTCAGGATCGGCATCCGCTTGGGCTGAGGACCAGCTTCCTCCAGAAGCCACGGAATCAGTTGGCGACAAAAGCCTTCTCCCTTCTTGGGATTTTTACCTTATAGACATGACTCAAAATACCGGAGACAAAGTGCGTCCGGTAGGAAAGCTTCGTAAGAATAATCTCCTTAGATTTGAAAACGGAGATTTTGCTCCTACGGTGGGCATAACCGAGGAAATGAGAGCCGAATGCGATGTGGAACTGTATTTGGATAGCGGTCATAAAAATAAGTATTGTGATGCCGGAGCATTTGACGCTAAGGCTTTTTACGAAGAGTATGGTATTGGTCAAAAACTTTATAATGTATCAGGGTCAGAGGTAAGGATTTTAAGACCTTGGGAGACTACTTCAAAGAATTATAGCATATTCTTAGGATGTAGCAAGAGCCTGTATGTAGCTGATAAAGTAGTTGGAAAAAGTGGAAAAATATGGTCTGGGGTGTACGACGCAGACACGGTTCCTATGCTGGACGGACTTGACCTGCGCCAGACGTGCCCTGTGCTGCCGCCCACAGCCTTATCTCCTGGACCGGTATGTACAGTAGACTCCAAGGCAAGATCTTTCTTTTTCTTGTATGAGGGAGAAACAAATTGTAAATCTGGATCCGGAGCTGGTGACGCATGTACAATGTTTCTAAATGGAAGAACTTATCCGAGATGCAATGATGTAAGTCAAATCAATATAGCTAAGTATTCAAGGGCTAATAACGTAGATCCAGAATCTTCTTATCCTTTTTCAGAAGGTGGATTTTTGACTTTGAATGCGTATATCATATACCTTGAAATGTTGTACGGTACTAAATACTTAGTTAATCCAGACACTTTCGGTTCCGGAATATCAAGTAATAACGGAATAGGTAATGATGTCAATTATCGCAAATACGGAGGAGTGAAATACCGTAAAAAGGGAGAAGAGTCGTGGCTGTATGGAGTATGGGCTACAAATGCTTCTATTATCCATTATGAACCTACTAAAACAACTTATTTTTCTAATCTCATAAATTCAGAGTATCCTAAAGAACAGTGCATGGAAAGTCAGATGGCTGCTTCTTTTGCATTTGAGACAGGAGTAGAGGAAGGATTAGAGTTTGATTTTTATGGAGGAAAATATTGGTATAAGAGCGTCCAGGGAGCCAAAAGTATGGCTGAAGGTCATATGAATGTTATTGTGTTTAAGGAAATGACTGGTACCATATCGGCCTTAAACGAAAATGACGAACCAGCAGAATTTGATTTGGAAGTTATTTTAAGGATGTCTTTGTACGATGGCATGAATTTGTCTGGAGATGTCTTTAGGTATTGTGGAGGAGGATACGAACAGGTAGGGACTTGTTTAAATGATCCTAATGTCACTCGAATAGGTAATACTATTGATATCTATATAGAGCCAGATCAAAAGAAATGGACATATGAGAAAAGGTCTATTATAAATAATGGTGATGTTTTTAATTTTGAATCTAAATATAAAAAGATAGCAACTACCCAAAATTTAGGAGATAGTTATGCTTTACACCGTATCCCTTATACCGGATGGAGGGATAAAAAAGGGGGAAGTATCGGAACAGGAGAATGTTTTTATACATATGACAATTGCTACTGGGCTTCAGCTATCGGCAAAAAGTCCAGAGTGGCTGCTCATTTCGGCGGTTCTGCGCGCTTTGACGTTTGCTCGCCTCGTGCTCTGCATGCGTATTACGCCACTTCTTATACGAATCACTCCTATTGCGGCCTTGCCCAGTTGTTATTAGACGTCAGTCAGCCGCAGGCCTGAGGGGTTGCACCCCTCTGATGGCGCAGCCATCATAAGCGCAGCGCTAAGGCGCAGCCTTGTGTAGTGTATAGGGCTTACTTGTGATATATCATATTTTCAATATTCTGATTATAAGCCACAAAACAAGATTTAAAAATATTTTAAACATTTTGTTTTGTGGCTTTAAAATATTATATACACATTTGCATCGTAGAAATACGAGAGACAATTAACACTATTATTAACAATAAAAGATAACACTGATAAATCCGTTAGTCTGCTAACAAGTCTTACATTGCGGATACGTTTTTAAAGGCAGCACTAACCGCTTGGAATACATTGATTGACTTCTTATTGTGATGGTGTGAATGAAAATTGTTATCTTGCACCAAAAAAAAGAAAGTCATGAATTGTAATACTTGTAAAGATGACAGACCTGATATTCTGAGATCTAATATCTGTATCGGGTCTGATCCGTGTAATGACTGTACGGACAATTGCGAAATTCTTCCAAAAGAATGCGATTGCCCGTATGGTCATTTAAGCGATCATTGCATTCATTATACAGGATGCAAGACATTCATATCCAAATTAACTCCAGGTATGCCTTATAATGAGGTTATGCATAATATAGAGCTGGTTTTTGAAAACATAGATAAGTTTTTGGATAGGATGGTAGAAGAGAATACGCTTTTAAAACAAAGGGTTGAAAAACTTGAAAAACAGTTACAAAATGGAAAAGAGTGCACAAATTGGTGAGGGCTTAAGTGGCAAACACGTATATGTTCCACATGTGGACGAGACGCCGGTGCCATGCCCGGACGGATACACCTGCACGAACTGCGTGTACTGCGCGGACGGCATCAACGCTGGCTACTTCAGTCTGGCTCAGAAATCTGATCTTACGGCTTTAATCAATGCAATGATATGCCGTATGGAATATCAGGATAGGGAAATAGAATTTTTAAAACAAAAAATAAATATTTTGAGTAACAATGGCAATAACAGGTAACGGTTGTTTTGGCAGTCATGGTGGGTGCGAACGCCCGCATCATTGCAATATTCCTTCTTCTAACATATTCTATGATGGAGAAACTATAGAAGAAGCTGGTTTGTATCATGGTATGCCTTTAGACGGAGCTTTGGCTAATTTAGCTAAATACGTTTCAAGGGCTATTAACGTAAGTGGATCTGTTAATATGGAGGTATTTGACGGTACTTCTCATGTGGTTCTAAAGAAAGATCCGGCAGAGATTTTGCTTGTGTCTTATTGCGGAGGTGTTGTACCTTCTGATATGTATAAAGTCCAGGGTCGTACTGTTAAGTTCTGCCGGGATATGTGTCAACAAGACGAATTTGCTGAAGTGAGGGTCGTGTACCGAGAAGAGGCAAATAGTTCTTATGGGTTCCATTGTTAATTTAGGAGGATAAGAAATGGCAGAAAAATGCAAAGGATTTATATGCGGGGGTAATCTCGTTGATGGCTCTGTGCCTTCTGATAAGTTAGATAAAGAAACTATTATCGAGCTTATTAAAGAGATTCTAAAAGAGGAAATGCACGAATCTTGGCTTAAGGAGATAATAGAAACCATACTTAAGGAATCTATTGATTCAGATTGGCTTCGTGAGTTCTTTAAAGAGGTTCTTAAAAAATATGCTAAAGAGGAATGGTTTAAGGACATTATCTGTGGTTTAGGATGTGTAGGGGTACAAGAGATATTTGACGTTATTCCTACTGACATAACATTTGAAGCCACAGGTGGTACGGCTACGGTACAGGTTGTGGTAGATGATGGCGTTGAATGGGAACTGACACTTTAATAAAGGAGGGTTATTATGAGCAAAGAAAGAATATATAAGATGGATGATGGTTCTTGGCTTACCTCGGACAAGAAGGAAGGTGTCGGTCGTGATAAAATGAATTTCGATGCTCCATCTTGGAAAGGAAGGGAAGACAGGATCACTATCCGAATTGTGAAGAAATCCGATACTGAAAGTATGAAAGCTATTACTTTCAGGCAAAAAGGCATTAAGATCACAGAAGTCTCGGTTAGCAGGCTGGAGTTCCCTATATCTGGTGGAGACAAGCAGATCCTTATTACTACCAACGCCGCTTCTATCAATGCCCTTATTACAGGTGAGAAAGATATAAAGGGTATTATAAAAGCATTTACTACCGCTTCCGGTCTAAATATTGACGTCAATGATATTAGGCTTGATTATGGTTTCCCTGGTGATCCGGGTCTTGAAGACACGTTCCAGGTTTCGATGATTGTTTCCATGCCTGGCAATGAGGATGGGAATGAAGTTAATGAGAATATAACTATAAATGGTGTACTGATTCCTATCTATCAACCCGGAAAGGTTGTTCCTTACATCAAATTGGATAAGGAATTTGAACAGGTTGAGGGTGATGAAACAAGCACGCAGTTAAGTATAGAAAGTAATATAAAAGATTATGTTATTGAAATAGTTGAATGCGAGTCTGTGGATAAGGAGGAAATTTACCTGGACAAGGATGTTGTTGATCTTGATTCTGATGGGTCTCCTGAGGTAATCAACGTAAGTACAACTCCCAAAAATTTAAGATGGAGGGTTAGTGAATGAAAGTAGATAATTGTTGGGCGAACATAGATAAGAAAGAAGGCAGTCTTAACAGTAAGGTTAATATTTACTTTGATGAAAATGATACTGGTGTCAACAGAAGTGTCAAGATAAGGGTGTCTTCCAGGGACGGTAGCGTATCTGAAGAATATACGTTAGTTCATAAAAAAAAAGAACAGGTAGTTTATAGAAATAAAAGACAGTCAGCTCTTTTCACAAAAGAAGGATGTAATCCTGAAACAGAGAAAGGGGAAGAACTTGAGTACGTTGTTGAGGCCGGAAAATACACGTCTATCATATCTCAGTCTGATGCTGATGACAAGGCTATGAAAGATATTGAACAAAATGGTCAGAACTGGGTTAATGAGCATGGTCGTTGTATAACCATATTGTGGTATAATGTTAAGAAATCAAAGTCGTTTAGAAAGAACGATTGCGATCCTGATACTGAAGAAGGAAGTTTGGTTACTATGACTATCGAAGCCGGGCAGTTCTCTTCTACCATAAGCCAGGAAGATGCTGATCGAAAGGCTGAAGCTGAGTTGGATGCCAAGGGTCAAGACTATGCTAATTCTCACGGCACTTGCAATACCGTAAAATGGTACAACGATAGGAAATCCAAAATGTTCCAAAAAACAGATTGTGAGGTGACTGAAGTTGGATCTATGGTGGAGTACGTTGTAGAAGCCGGCCGCTTCTCTTCTTCTGTTTCTAAGGAAGATGCTAATCAGAAGGCCTTAGAAGCCTTGGAAGCTGAAGGTCCGGGATATGCTAATGAACACGGCACCTGTGAAACAAATTTATGGTATAATGTAGAGAAGTCGAAAGTGTTTTATAAGAATGACTGCGAAGATGGGTTTATCGGAGCGCCTTACACTTACACAGTAGAAGCCGGTAAATACACATCAGACGTAAGTCAAGAAGATGCTGATAAGAAGGCTCTTGATGATATAGAGAAAAACGGTCAAGAACAAGCCAACCTTAATGGTGAATGCATTGAGGATCCTAATTATTTTATAGGAAAGGCTTCGGCTCGTGTTCAGAAAAATGATTGCGATGCCGAATCTCAGACCGGAAGCTTCGTTGATTTGACTGAAAAGGATCTTGCCGGATACCCAGATGCTTTTGTGTCAAGGGAAAGCCAGGAGGCAGCTAATGCGCTGGCTGAGGCCGCTATGGAAGAACAGAAACAAGGTCTTGCAAATAAGAAAGGTACTTGCATAGATAAAAACCAATTTGTTGGTGTATATAGTAAGGTATTCACAAAAGACAATTGTGAAGGAGAAGGCATAGGCTCTCAGGTAACAGTAGACCAAGACGATGTAACCGGTGGTCCTTTTACTTCATACGAAAGCCAGGAGGCGGCTAACGCGCTCGCTCAGGCTGCCGTAGAGCAGCAGGGCCAGGCCATAGCCAACCGGGACGGCCATTGTACGTGGACTGGTAAATACAGTGAAGAATTTACCAAAAATGATTGTGATGAAGGTCAGGTAGGATCTAAGATTACGGTGACCGAACAAGATGTTGTTGGTGCTCCTTTCACATCTACCGTAAGCCAAGATGATGCTAATAACAAGGCCAAGGCTGCTGTCAAAGAACAAGGTCAGGCTATTGCTAATAATAAAGGCAATTGCGAAGATATGACGGTCTATGCCGGTCATTACAGCAAGAGATTCGTTCCCGAATGCGAGGCTTGTCATAAAGGTGTAGAGATGGAGGTTACGGCTGAGATGGTAAATGGTAGTCCTGTTACATCAACAGAAAGCCAGGATGCAGCAGACGCAGAGGCCCGCAGGATCGTAGAAGAAGGCGGTCAGGCTTATGCTAATAAAAACGGTAACTGTACGCCATTAAGCACCGATCCTGTATGGGAAGACGTAGAACCGGAAGAACTTAGATGTAGCGAAGGTAAGTCTCAGAAAAAGCAACGTGATACCAACGAATGTTCTGAAACCCATAATCAGGAACGTTGGGTAGACGGCGGAAATAAGGTTTGTAGCTGGACCGGTCATTATTCAGAAACGTTCCAGAAGAACGACTGTGAGATACCGGATTCAGGAACAGAAGTAGAGGTAAGTGAAGCTGATGTTGAAGGTAATCCTTTTACTTCTTTCGTAAGTCAAGAAGATGCTGATAATAAGGCTAAGGCTGCTGTAAAAGCCCAAGGACAGAATATTGCCAACCAGAAAGGTAAATGTAGGTTCGTAGGCGTATATAGCAAGGAATTTACGAAAGACAATTGCGGATCATGTCAGCATGGCGTTCCGATGAGCGTAACACAAGACATGGTAGGTGGACCGTTCTATTCCAATGAAAGTCAGGAAGAGGCAAATAGGCTGGCTCAGGAAGCCGTAGAAGCCCAGGGTCAGGCTTACGCTAACAAGAACGGAACGTGTGAAACAGATAACACCGATCCTGTATGGGAAGATTCGGAACCGCTCGAAACCAAATGTGAAGGTGGTAAATCTTATAAAAAACAGGTTAATACCAACGAATGTTATGGTGGAGAACATGAGCGTTGGGTAGAAGGCGGAAATAAAGTATGTACCTGGATCGGAACATATAGCAAGCAATTTACAAAGCAATGTGCTGACGGCGGTGTCGGTTCTAAAGTTACCATAGACCAAGATGATGTAACTGGCGGTCCTTTCACGTCTACCGTAAGTCAGGAAGACGCAAATAGCAAGGCTCAGGCTGCCGTTGAACAGCAGGGGCAGGCTCTTGCTGATGCGCAGGGAACTTGTACCTGGACTGGTAAAGCAAGTAAGGTCTTCACCAGAAACAATTGCGGAACCTGTCAGCATGGTTCGTCTGTTACCGTAACCCAAGATCAAGTAGGTGGTCCATTTACGTCCAATATCAGTCAAGCTGATGCTAATAAGAAGGCTCAAGATGCTGTAAATTCCCAAGGTCAGGCAGTAGCTAACAAAAACGGTGATTGCGTAGCTGATAGCACAACTCCTTCTTGGTCGGATACCGGAAGCACCCGTTGTGACGGTTGTACGTCTCAGAAGCAACAACGTGACACCAATCCATGTTCTTCTTCTTACAACGACACAAGATGGGTTAATGGAGGTGGAGAATCTTGTACAGACTGGTCTTATTACGGAACAGGAGATTGTGTGGGCCATACTCAGTATGATGCTTATCGTGATAGCTGTTCTGGTAGCATAGATCGTCAATATTCTGTAAGTTGTAGGAATTGCTGTAATTGCGGATCTTACGGTTCTTGGCAAGAAGTTGGATGTGGATCTGGAAGCAACAGCAATAAGGTAAAATACGTTCGTTACGATGATTGTGGAAATCAAGATGTAAAATACGAGCTTGAAGTTGGAAAATGCGGATATGCTCCATACGAATTTCAGTTCCATGATGGAAGAACGAGCAAGTCGAGGTCTGTAACTGGAGAATCTCAGGATATTGAAGAAGTTATCATAAGTACTAAAAGCGGTTCATACATAGGTTTTTCTGTTAAGTCAAAACCTGATTGGTGTTCTGTCGATTACAGAGATCAGACATCTGAAAGTATGAAGGCTGTGGTGACGTTATCTGCCAATACAACATCTTCTTCCAGATCTGGTGATATTGTTTTTGTTCAAAATGAATCTGGAAAGACAATTACTCTTAGTATTTCGCAGGCAAGACAAATGTTGTATAAGTTCACATTCGATGATAATACTACTTCAGATAAATCTTTATCTGTTCAAGCTGCATCTAATGATGCTCAATATACAATCAAAAGTACATTGAATGGTTCTTATCATGGTTTTAGTACTACATCTAAACCTTCTTGGATTACGACTGAGTATAAAAATCAGGCTTCTGATAGTATGGTTTGTGTTCTTAAGATAACTGCCAACACAAGTACATCTTCTTCTCGTACTGGATCCGTTGTGCTTACTCAAAATGACAGTGGTAAAACATTGAAAATAAATGTTACACAAGCTGCGGCTGAGGTCAAGCTTGTACCCGCTCATATCACATTGAAAAACGGTTCTTGGGCTACTTATAAGAAGAATAATGTTTCTTATAACCCTGGTGCCGGCAAGTGTATTGCTGGATTCGAGTGGACTGGAGATGAAAATGGAGATATACGAATTTATACTTGCGACATCAAGGTTGTAGATTCCAGTTACCGTGAGATACCTGGAGCTACCATAAGCATTGGAGCTACAACCCAGAGAAAACAACCTGGAAGCTCTTGTTCGTATTTCGGAGCTGTAGCGGGAGGTATATTGGTAGGATATGTTCATGTTGGAGATGAGAATGCAGATACTACATGGTATATACGAACTATAAACGTATCCTATGATGGCAAATTGTATAAGAGTGCTACTGCAAGGCAATTTGAAAAAACAGGTATTTCCAAGAATGGTGGTATATTTAATGCCTATAATGAGTCACCTGCTTCTTACAACTTTATCGTAGATGGAGCTGAGTGCGGTGATGATAGAGGAACTTTAAAATACTCTTATTCTCAGATGAATCTTAATCCAGCATAATTAACAAGGGAGGGGATTTAGTTCTCTCCCTTGAATGTTTTTTGGATTATATTATTTTGTTTTAAGTATTGTCTATTAGAATAAAAATGATTAATATTGCATATCATTCAATTTTAAAATTTTAGTATCATGGCTTGTAAAAAGAAAGCTCGTCAGGGTGGTGAAGTTGATAAGAAAGACAAACCTAAAATGCGCCAAGGCGGTAGCGTTGGAGGCAAGATGAAAAGAAAGAAGACGAGCACTAAAAAGTGATTGAAAATCAAGGGAAGGGGCTTTGCATCTTCCCTTTTTAATAACATAACAACAATTTATTATGAACAAGTTTATTAGCAAAGGGCAAAGGAATGTCTGTGTGACGTTTGTGAAGTACTATCCTGTATTGATGCAGGTTATTATGTTAGCCAGCATTTTTGATGAGTTTTATCCTTTTAGTATCACTAATTGGCTGTATCCGATATTAGGTCATTCTCTATCATGGGACCTATTTCTCTTGGCTTTTTCAAGAATGTTCAGGTTTAGTATATGGCATAGGTTATTGATCTATAGCATGATTTTTAATATCTGTGTAGAATGGGTTACGGTTAATATTGAGATGCCTATTGAGCACAATATAGTAGTGTGGTCTGTTATGGCTGTTACTCTTCTGATAATCATTGCCTCTATTGTTTTAAGGTTTAAAACAGGATGTTTTGAAAATGAAAGAAATTCTGACAGAGACGCTGCGTAAAAGCGGTGCGGCGGTATGCGATAAGATAAAGGAGATGTTTTTAAGCGGGGAATGCGATCATCTTACAGCCAACGATCTTGAGACATGGACGCAGCTTGCTAATCCGGCTAAGTATTATACCGGGGAAGAGGCTGTTTCTTATCTCAATGTAACTTCTAAAAGATTTTATGAATATCGGAAGGCTAAGTTAGTTCCTGATCCGGTTAAGATAAAGGGATTCCCTAAACCTTTATATACGAAAGTTATGTTGGATGAGGCTATAAAAACCATATCCGGCATGAGTGAAAGAGATATTTATATGAGGATCTTGAATGCTAAATCAAGAGAATCCAGAGCAAAAGAAAGGAGGGGAGTATGATTACAAATGGTGAATTTGTATCAAGAGTCGTAAACGGTATTCATGCCCTTGATAAAGACTCCCATGTTAGCCGGAGATGGATATTGAATATCGGTAGAACCAAAGCCGAATCTTATACAGCACAGAGGTGGGATGATGGGACGTTGCTTGGCGACCACCGGCTCCTTACTTACGTTACTTGTCTGGAGATGATTGAAGTTGACAAAATAGTTTGTTGTGATGCCGAATTTGCGTTGTGTAATACACTTATGCGGTCAAAGCATAAACTTCCAGGACTTCTTTATTCTGCTCTTAGACCGGCTATTACTAAGGTGACTAACGTAGATAACACTATATTTTTTAAGTTCGCTGAAATAAAGTCGTATCGCAATGAACAAAAAAGACCGTATGCTAAATACGTTAAAGAACGTCGTCCTTTTTATTATGTAGAAAACGACTATATTTATATACCGGATTTCCATATAGAGCTTATTAACGTAGAGTTCTTTACAACAAGAAGAAAGAAGGCTCTGGAGTTAATGGCCTGCGATCCTACACCTAAAGGGTGTGAGTCTGAATGGGAATACGAATTTATCTGCCCTATTAAGTTAATTGAGTACGTAGTGGCAGAGACGATAAAGGAAGTAGCATTCAGGCTACAGATTCCTGTTGATGAAAATCCGAATCTTGATTCCAATCAGAAAAGTCAAATTGTTCAGTGATTCTTTTTATTGGGCACCCGGTCATAGCCATATAGCCACGGCCGGGTGTTTTTTTTGTACTATTTCAATGCAAGAACAGGGTTTCCCCATTTTCTTTTCCATTTATCTCCGAGGTAATTTATCAAAGAATTGTAATCTTTGATAAAACCGTCATCAACAACAGAGGCTATGACGTTTTCTATGGCTATTATATCATTGAGCTCATCTTTACTGGCAGTATTCCTTATTCCATCTTCGTGTTTATTAAAAACAATGAAATTAATAGCTTTAGCAACTCTTTTTATACTGTCTTTCAAGTCATTCTTGTTTGGAACTATTTTGCTTATTGCGCTACACATCCTAATATATGCATCGCCGGCTTCGTTCCGGTTTTCTATCAAACCATCTGTGAGCCAAATGACAACCTCTGCGTAAATTTCTGGATCCATCTCTAATGCAATCATAACAAACAGATATGGATTGACAAACCATTTTTGATCTACTCCTTTTCCTTTTTTGTAGGCAAGGTCTAATTTACCAAGATCCATTACACTGCTGATATTCAGGATATTATCTTTGAGTCCGAGATTTCTCCTACTCAATAAATCCCTGTCATTCAACTTATTAAAAAGCTCGAAACATCTCTCCCTAAAAGAAGAAGTTAGCATTATTTCGTTAATCCATCTCTCTTTTAACCCTTTTTCTTTTCTTTTCTTATTCATGGCTGATACGGCGTCTGTTATACATATGTAGCCGTCTTTAGACATAACAGATACATTCATTCCTAACAAAACTCGATCTTTTGATTGTAAAACAACATTCGATTTCATAACTTTACTACGTTTTTAAAATTAATACTTATAAGTCTACCTGTCCGTGAGGATCGGTAGACTTTGCAAATATAGAATAGTATTTTGATGCAACAATACATTCTAATGTTGATTATCTGAAATGTATAATTTTAATTTTTGAATAATGAAAAGAACATCAATACAATCACCGTATTTTGCAGCCTACTACCATCGTCTCATGAAGAGAAAGAATGGTTTTAAGAAAGGCATGATAAGAGACAGGGGAGAGGTTTTAAGGCTGTTGTCTATTATATGGAAAACCGTATCAGAACATTATGTGGAAGCTGATGCTGGTGTTTACGTAGATAACGTGGGCTACTTATGCCATGTGCTTATACCGGGCCAGCGCTTTACCGTCAGGCGGGACCTGGACATCGTGAGCAGGCTCGGCACCAACGGCTACCTCTACAACCACCTGGCTATGGATTTCGCAGACTCTAAAAGATATTACCATTTTGTAATACAAGATAGCTTGAAAAAGAAGTTAAGGGTTAAAATGAATAAAGGACGAAGATATCGATTTATGTACAATGAAATACTTGCTAAAAGAAGAGTGTTTAAAGATTTCCAGATTAAGAGAGTTTTCGAAGATAAAGAATTAGGACACAGAAAGTCGTAGAAAAAAAGTAGCGATCACCCTTTGTAGATACAGGATAATCGCTACTTTTGCATATCCGTCTACTTTCTCAAGCGGACGGATATAATGCTAACAAAATATCTTTATACAAATAAAGCTCTATGGAGGCAAAGGTAAACAATTTTCAAAACAATGCGAAGAATAGTAACATTATTTTGACGTCAGAATCCAACGAAATGGAATTTAGCAAAGAGGTTAAAACCGTATCGTCTTTCAAAAATTCAGATTTTGGAGAGCTAAAAATTATTATCATTGACGAAGAACCGTATTTCATAGGATCTCCTATAGCTTCGTTTTTAGGGTACACTAATCCAAGAAAAGCGATAAGGGATCATGTTGATGAAGATGATAGACTAATAATGAAAGTACCTGATACTCAAGGGTGGAACGAAACGTTCCGTCCCTACACTCCAAACACTAAAATACTGATAATCAATGAGTCTGGATTGTATAGCCTAATTTTTGGATCAAAGATGGATTTTGCTAAAAAATTCAAGAAATGGGTAACATCTGAAGTCCTACCCTCTATAAGAAAAACCGGTTCCTATTCTATAACACCGAAAGACTATCCATCTGCATTAAGAGCATTAGCTGATGAGATTGATGCTAAGAATAGAGCCATAGCCGAGAGAGCACAAGCAGAGGCGGAGAGACAGCAGGCGATTAAGACCATAGAAGAGCAGCGTCCCGATGTGGAGTTTGCAGAGTCATTTAAGAAAGTCGATCATGAAAACATGTGGCTGATTAGAGATATTGCGAAGAAACTTGAGCAGAATGGTATTATCATCGCCGAAAAGAATCTTCGCCTGTTTCTTGAGGAAGTCAAGTTCATGTTCAGAAATGGGCAGGGTAGATGGGGGCTATACAGTGATATCGTTAAAAACAAGTTTGGTGTTTACAGATCATATTTTGTTGACAAATATTCTGGGGAAAGAGTTAATCAGCAAACCATCTACATGACTGGTGCCGGATATGAAGTCACGCTTAAGGGGATAAAGGAAAAGTGTAGGGGTCTTTTCTTGAAGTATGGAAAGTTTGAAGATCCTAACTTTTGAAAACACAAAATAGGGCATTATACATATTATTCATATCTTTGTGGAGGTCAGGTTCGTTTCCTGTCCTCCATTTTTTTTTAAAAGTAATGATAGTCGAAGATTATATCATAGAGTTAAAATCGTCTTTAAGATCATTTGACAAGCGTGATCTGATAGATGAAGTATCCATCTACAAATGGGTAGAAATCGCCCTGAAGAAGTTTGGAGGCGATATTACTATGCGCAAAGAGGCGGTAGTGGACGTCAAGCGAGGACAGGCTCGTATGCCGGGAGATTATTTTGATCTTATTCTGGCATTCAAATGCGATTTCAAGGGATATGAGGTGCCGGAAGGTGATAAGGTGATACCAGAGCTTCAAAATACAATAGCGTGGAAAGAACGCACTGAAAGAAGTTATAGATGGTGTTCGTGCGATGAATGTTGTAAAGAAGAATGCGAGAAAGTGATAGTTGAAAAATTTTATATCAACACCCACGATCGCGATCATGAAGTTCGTTGCTATTATGACCGGCCTGTAATGTTAGGTCTTGCTAAGCCTATGCTTCGTGATTCTTGTTTAAGTAAATGCCGGAATAAGGTAATAAAGGATAGTCCGTATGAGATAAATATCGTAAACGGATTCCTGTATGCTAATTTCGATGGTCCTATTTACATGCAGTACCGGTCTCTTCCTTTCGACGGAGAATCTAATATAATTATACCAGACACGCCGCAAGGTCTGGTCCTGGATTATGTGGATAATTTTGTAAAGATGAGATTCTTTGAGGAACTGATGTATAATGGAGAGGCACAAGGAGCAGCCGATTTATTTAAGTTGTATGCACAACAAGATTTGGTTAAGCTGAAAAATGCGAAGACCGAACTTAAGATGATGGGTATGACATTGAAAGGCATGTACGAACCTCTTAGGCGGCGTCGTGCCGAGTTTGAGATTTATTCTAAGGCATATCCTGTAATTGACAACATGCTTAAATTGGTATGACAGAAGTAGTTCTATTTATATATTTGTCTGGCGTTATCGCATCCATGATTGTTTGGTCAATCAGGCAATTTAAAGGAGAGGCGAGTTTGGTAGAGACAATGTACTGCCCGGTAGTATTTTTGTTGAGCTGGATATACGTATTTGAAATATTTAAAATGAAATAATATGTTAGAGGTTAAAGCAAGCGAAATAGTAACCGCCGACAAAATGAGAGGCATAGGACCGGCAAACATCATCTTCACAGCCGGCCCTAATCCGGTAGCTGAAGATCGTAGAGGCGTAGCTAAGGTAACGGCTGGTGGAGAGAGTAAGAACGTTACAATCACACAAGCTGCCGGCGAGCAGGTTGTTGTAATTCCTGAGTTCGATTATCTTGTTCTTAGGTACGGATGGGAATCGGAAGACGGTTCCGATTTTGATACTGCAACCGGTTTTACTAATACAGGCATATCAAATGTGGATAATAAGTATGTTGGATGGAGTAAGCAGTGGGCTACCACCCAACAACAGGTAGGTGATTACCTTATTTATGGTGGTGATAACATGCAGTCCGGTCTTGAAGGTGCGCTTATTAAGATGAAGACCTTGCTATCAGCGCCGGGAATGGACGAGTCGGAGCCTAATATCAATGCTGATATCTATGGTAATTGGTATGGAAATAGAGGGCGAGGAAATGTTGTTGTGTCTTTTACAGCCTACCTTGGAGGAGAGATGGTTAAACAAGGATTTAATTTCATTAACGAAGGTGGCGAAGAAGTTTACTCCGATAGCATTACTACCAACGTTTCAGCTCATGGTGAAACCAATTACCAAAATATAAAAGGTCTGTACACTAAGATGGGTACGATGGTTTATAATAAGGAAAAACGTGATTGTGTTATTGTTATAGGTTAAGATATGGAAGGTATTTGGGATAAATACAATAGGATTAAGGAGGTGTTTTACCGGGATTTCGTTTACGATTCCAGCTATACAGAGCAGGCCTCGTGCATCCCACTGTCGTCGGTGAAGAACGGGGTAGGCTGGGTCGGCGACGGAACCATTAACCTGGCTCAGTATCTCCAGTTCCTATACACGGAAATGATTCTCGGCAATAAGACAGAAGATGATGTTCGTAATGCCATACAGGTACTTACTCGTCTTGCCGATACTACTTATGATCTATTTTTTAATAATAATAAAGGTATTTATTTCAAATTCGAAAAAGGATTTTTCTTAAGAGACGATATCCATAGCGAAGATGCAAGCAAATTCGGTCTTTCCAAAATAAGTTCCGGGTACACTAATGGTATAGAGTTGAAAGACGAAGATCCATGTTTTTCTCCATTTACTTCACAAGATCAGATCTGGAATCTGGCTCCGATATTAGCTTTCTTGTCAGAAAAAGGATTTGAAGAAGCCAGGCAAGTAGGATACGATATTTTTGAGTACGTTATTAGAAACAGACACAAGATATACAATCCTTATTACAGCGCCTTGCTTCATCATTGGACATTTCTTCCTGATATGGATACTGATAAGGTCAAGCCGTGGGATAGTGTTAGTAACCGTAACAAGAATCTTAAATACAAAGTTAAGGTTAAGAGAGGAGCTAATAACTGGTATTTTTCTGGAGGTTTTAGATGGGCTTTTAAGAAGTTTGGGGGCGAGTGTAGTACATTCTGGCATTGTCTATGGTATAAACCATTTATATTCTTAGCAGATAGGGTATATCATCCATATGTATGTAAATGGTTTGGCATTAAAGTCAAAAATAATTCTTATTATTGTCTTGGATCTACAAATGAAAAATCATGGTACGGTCCTAAGTTCAGAAAGAGGTTGGTTAGTAAGTTTAACAAATCTTTGGAAGGAGGAGAATTATTCATGCCTCATCTGGTTTTTCTTCATGGATGTGAAGACGTTGATGGAAGTAGCTTAGAGTCCTACCTTAAGGAATGGGAATGGGATGAAGTTAATTCTCATATAGAATTTTTAACTTTGTGCAATTGGTATAAAATATTTTTTGGCAATGAAAATATATTATAAATCAAAAATAGCTAAGTTATTCACGTTCATTGACGGCTACAAAACAATTATGCTGTTTGGAGCAGTATTTACCGAACGTGATAGTATATCATTGAGAACCGAATATCACGAGGAGGCACATTGCAATCAGTATCATACGTTATTTTATTTTGGTATGTTTATATCATTGCTTACAATAGGATTATGTCTCTTATTCGGTAATGTAGGATGGTGGATGTTGTGGCTGTCTCTTATTCCGATATTTTTATACTATTCATGGTATTTAATTGAGTACCTGATTAGGTTGTGCATGTATCGCGATCATGACAAGGCGTATCATAATATCGTATTTGAAAGAGAAGCATATAACTTAGAAAAGTATTGGAATCGGCATGATGTTTTGAGGAAGGAGTCTGAAGGGTTTAGTTTCCTCGGTTATTATAGGAAGGAGTATTTTTATGAGTAGGAGAAGATATTTTGAGGAACAGAGATCTGGTAATGAAGCCATTTATCATTGTGCTGAAATTGATACCGATCATGATACTTATTTTGAGGTGCTTGATTTAATGAGTAAAGATGAATCCGATACAGTTAGCCCAGATAAGGTTAATAATGTATTGAATCAGCTTAGGCAAGGGTCATGTTTTAACATTCATACTCAGAGTATAGTTTCTTTTGAGGTTATAGAAAAGAGAAGTAATGCTATATTTATCAAATTTAATCCAACTCCTGCTCCAAGTGAACAACATGGCATTATATATAGGTTTCAGATAAACAATAAAAAATATGTTTTTATGTTTTCTAATAATTATGATGGCAAGAGAGATCTTATACAAAACGCAGATGAGGATGTTGATTGTATGACATATGCCAAGGATACCAGTTTATATTCTAATGATTCTTTCTTTGTATTTGTTTGATTATCTATATTAAATATAATTATATGATTTACAATAAGTTATTATACATAGGGGGGGGGGTAATTCCTGATATATTATGAGGCGTCGTTTTTTTGATAAAAATAGGGAGCTTGAGGACTTTCTTATAAGGTTTTATCCGGCCGGTAATTACACATGGATAGTTCCTGATGGCTGTTTTCTCGTAGACGTTTTTTTAGTTGGAGGCGGAGGTGGCGGTAGCTCTGCCGGCGGTGGAGGTGGTTATACCAAGACCTTCAAATCTGATAGCGAAGGCTGGAAAGACGGAGAAGCTATTGCTGTAAAACCAGGTCAATCTATTTCTATAACAGTAGGAGAAGGAGGAGCAGAAGTTTTTCAAGCCGAACAAAATTCTCCTGGTAAAGATGGTGGTTATTCTCAATTCATGAGCTCGTCTTATAGAGCAAATGGAGGAAAGGGAGCTAATAAATGGAAGGGAGGAGATGGTGGTAGTGCCGGCAGTTCGTCATATACACAAGATGGTGCTTCGGATGGTGGAGACACTAATGGAGAAGAGTATGGAGTAATTAAAGGTCAAGGTCATACTACCAGGGATTTTGGAGAATCCGGCGGTAAAAGAAATGCCGGTGGTGGAAGTGGAGAAACTAACACCGGAGTAGTATTTCAAGGCGGAATATCTGATTACAGTGAAGGATCTGGAACAGGAGGGTCAACAAACGGATCCGGTAAAGGAGGCGGAGGTTATGGCGGCGGAGGCGGCGGCGTCAGATACTCTATGGTTTATGCTGGAGCTGGTGGTGATGGCACTGTGTTGATTAGGGGTAAAAGATATAAGACAGGGTGATTATCTGCCATTTTGCACTCACTTTGAAAGCCCATGATTAAATCTCTTTTGCTATCTTTGTGACAAACAGTTACAAAGATGGCATCAGAAGATAACAGAAACATAGCGGTTCCTCAAACAGGTATGAACCGAGATCTGCATCCGTCGAGTCTTACGGATCAGCATTATACGTTTGCCTTGAATGCCAACATCGAATCTGAGGATGGTAATGTTGGGATGAGATCTAATGAGCACAGTAATCTTAAATGCATTGATTTCGATGGGTTTAAGGTTATTGGTTACAAGAATGATCTTACTTCAGGCAATATCTATTTTTTTATAACAAATCCTGAAACAGGCGTATCTAAGATAACTTATTTCAAGCCTGAATCCGATACAAGTATCTTATCCGATTCCGATATAGAATCTATGGTAGAAGGATCGGAGTCGTTGTGTTCTGGCATGAAAACCCTGCTGGAAGACAACGAGCAAGATCCGTGCCTTAAATTCTCTATCTATCATCCTATAAAAACCATAGAAATAAAGACAGAGAAATGTGGGAAATGCATTTACTGGACTGACGATTATAACCCCCCCAGGTATGTTATTGTAGATAAGGCCCTGACTCCTGATGATGAAGGTGATATATGGTATCATTATCATGGGTATAAGATATGCGATAAAGAATATGATAGGGACAAGTTCATGCAGGAGAATGGTTGTTTTCTGGCTTGTGAGAAACTTAGGGTGTTTTCGCTACTGGATCAGCCATGTGTAGAGCCGGTACAGATAGAGTACGGGGGCAGCCTACGAGCTGGCGTGTATCAGTTTGCTGTGGCTCTGTGTGATGAATTTGGCAACGAGAAAACAAACTACACATCACTTACAAATCCTGTACATGTATTTGACGAGCAATATATCAGGATCAATGACGGTAAATGGGGAGAGAGAACTAATCTTGGTATAAGACTTAAGGTGTCTAATTTGGATAGACAAGTTAGTCATTACAAGGTGGCTGTTATTCAAAACACTGTTGGATATAATGGTGAAACACAACCTGTAGTCGATTATTTCATAGAAGGGATTCATCCTATTACAGAGAAAACTATATATTATTATTCCGATCTTAATAATAAAAGAACTACATTTGAGCATATTTCTTTGAAAAGGGCTGTGTACAACACATCAAGAGGAATAGTATCGGTTGGAAACCGTCTTCTTCAATATGGTCTTACGGCAGAAAAAGAATGGAATTTACAGCCTGTAGTTTCTCTCATGGGCCATTTCCTTCAATGGCAGGCGTCGGTAGCCCACGAAGACCTGTATAAGGATGGTAATGCTTGTTCGTTGTATGTGGGGTATATGAGGAATGAAGTATATCCTTTTTCTATATCGTTTAAGACTTCAACCGGATACAAGACTCCAGCATTTGTCTTGATTCCCCCTCCTTCTGATAAGGCAAGAGAGGAAATGAACAAAGACAGTATCCCATACCAGTCTATAAACGCATATGCTCCGAATTGTTCAGGAGTGGAAAGGGAATATGTATGGCAGTATAGCAATACGGCAGGAGATGGGGTATTGATTGACGACGATGCGGTTGTTATAGATGAAGAACAGAAAGAGTGTAATAACCCGGCTACCGTAGGTCAAACTGTTATAGTGGAAAGCAATTTCGCTACTTTTAAAGGGAAATCAAGATTTATTATCGATTATGATGATATTGTAGGAACCCCTATAAATTATTTGTCTGAAAATATAGGTCTTGTAGCTTGTAACAATAAGGAGAATGGAGACAATGAAAGACAGATATGCGATATAGCTACCAATTACAGAGAAGACGGAGCACAGGATTATATGGAACCAATTGATCATATTGGGTTACCAGAAATGGAAGGGGACTGCGAAGTTCCCCATCGTCAAGAATCTATATTGTCTGCTCCAGTTCCTTTAATAACAGGTCTTGTGGAAGATTATATATATAAGGTTCTTAGTGAAATGGAACATGTCTCTACAGATTATCTATACACCACAGGAGGAGAGAGTCAGAATAAGTATTCTGTGTTGTTTAACTATGAGACAATGGACTCTTTATCTGAATGGATGGAGGAAGCATTTTTTGGATATAGCGCTGGCAGCATATCAGGTGATGGCAATCAACATCTTTGTTCTGAGTTTTATCCATATTTACAACCTGGATCTGTTTTAAAAACCGTATCTGATGCTATATACGTATTAGATACCATGCCTTGTACATGCGGATGTTATATTGAGAGTTATTGTTCTGATCCTACTGTGTCAAGAACTGATTATAACAACTTTCAAAATTATAATTATCTTCTTGGAAGTTATATTCTTCATATAGATGGATGGAGTCAAAGGATAAATGGTGTGGGAGATTGGAGAGCCGGCAGATCTACCAGTACGGTCATAAATAATCAGTATAGATCAAAGAACGGGCCCAGGTATTGTATTGAGCAATTTTGGCCTGAAGCTTCTGAGAAGTTGCAAGATATGATATATAAAAAATCAGATACCGGTATAGCTGAAACTGATTGGAAATTTGAGGGGTATGTGAACAATGCTACATTTAATAATCCTACGGGGGATAAGCTTAATATTGGATTCGCATCTGAATTTGTGGTATGGAAGTTTGTCAGAAATGTAATGACAAATGCCAGGTTTATCAGAATCAACAGACCAGAAGAGTGGGACATAGAAGGTTATAAAGATGAGAACAAAGTTCTTTATCTTGAAGCTCTTGGAAAGGTAGATGGCATAATGGATGCTGTGTCTACCAATTACGTTCGTGTTTCTTTTTGGAAGGATGTTGAAACATGGTCCCCTCTTGGAATAGTACCAGTTGAATTTGATAGACCTGAGTATGAATCATCTCATTCTGTTATTATTAACATAGCAAAACCAGCTTTCGGAGAAATAAATGAAGAGTTTTTTGATTCTATAGGTCAAAATTATTTTTATGTTACAATAGAATCTCCTATTGTGGCAGTTCCTTGGATAATGGCGTTTAGACAAATTCAATTTTGTTCTTATAAAAATTATGATACCCCAGAAGAAGAGGAAGAAGAAGGGAAGAAGCCTTCCCGTGCTATTCTTGGAGTCGCTTTTGCTACGGGTAAAACCATATATCCTTATATTTTTGGTGTAAGAGAAAAAGAAATAAATAAGGTTGATTTGTCTGTTGATTCAATAACATTAAGATCAACAGTCGTATTTGCATCAAAATGTCAGACATGTGGAGATAGGCCCATCAATTGTAAGCCTCGTCCTTATAAATACGGAGATTTTGCATATTGGGAATCATCTGAGAAATATCCTGCTAATTTTGAACTTTATGATAGTAGTAGGATGAAAATAGACACAGGCAGATCTTATGATGATCCAAAAAAATCAGAAGCTTATTCTAATATTATGAATAAGTTGACAGAATATTATGGTGCTCCTTTGTCAGACAAAGATGGATTATCTTATTTCAAGGGTCATTCTTATGGAGGAGTAGATACTTCTACCGTATTTTGCCAACAACCTATACGTCATTACCGGTTCCCAGATAATAAGCATATACCTTTTATGAACAGTGATGAACGTGGGTATGACATAGCTTCTGAAATATATCCGGTAGGTATTATGGTAGATGAGAACACCATACAAGTGTTTTTGGATTTTGCGGTAGATTCTGGTTTGATTACGCAACAACAAAGAGATACGATTGTAGGATATGAACTGTATCGTGGAGATAGGAGGCTAAATAGGTCGGTTGTGGCTTCAGGATTAGCCTATGATATGCTTAGATACATAGGAGATGATGGTAATGTGAATATCTATCCTAATTACCCATATAATGACCTATCACAAGATCAATATAATTATACGTCTGGCAAAAGAAACGAGTTTATATCCCATCCTTTCGACAAAGGAGGAAACGTGTGGTATTCATTCTGTTCGCCTGATATTTATTTCAACAAGCCCGAACTTCCAAATGAAGTATGTATAGACGGGTTTCAAAGAGGAATGTCTGTGGGCAGTTTCGTACCTGTAGAAGATCATCCAAAATGGACTATTTTAGGTCCTGCCGCATACACGATGGCTGCGTCACTTGCCGCAGTTGAATCAAGTGCCACAATAGCCGCTATGATAGCAGAAGAGCTTCAGATAAGGGCGCAGTCTGGATACATAGGAGGGTCGGCCGGTCTTACCGGAGGAGGATTCCTAACGAATTTAAGTGTGGCCATGCTGTTTTCTTCAATGGTGTCAACCATCAGTCAAACTCTTGCTAAGGGCCCGATATTGTACGGTAAGTACCGCTATGATTGGCTTAATACGTTTATAAACAATGGACCAAGACGTAATCATGCATGGTATTATACTTCTGTAGGATTATATAATTCAATGATAGGTATAACAGACCAGGATAAGTATGAACGAAATTTTGCTCGTGGTTTATCTTCTGTTAAGTACATGAAGTCCGGTGTATATCCTATGATGGATGCCAGTATGTCATCTAAATGGGGAACCGGTAAAAACGATAATGAGGGACGATTCTTATTTGTTAATAATATAGATCGTGAATCTTCGTTATTTTTATCATTTGGTGATCCAGGTGAAAAAGGAGATGGTAAATCGAAATATTTATTGGAATATCCGAACTATGTCTACAACTACGACAGTAGCCGTATAGATGATTCAGTTATTGCTGGAAGCGATGTTGTAGCAGGAAGAACATTCGAACAATCCAAATCAGTTTCATACATTTGCTCTCCGTATATGAGGCTTATGCGATATAGGCCGGATCAATATGGTCAAATAGAAGATATAAAGTGGATTTCTATAGGAGGGTGTGGCTTTTTCACTAATGAAAAGAAACTGATGTTCGGTGGCGATACGGTGATAACCAGATTTTCGTTAAAGAGAAAATTTCCTATTTTTTATAATAGCGCTTTTGGTATTGGAGATATGATACCTTTCCCTTATATGGATTACAGAAATGTAGGGTATCCAAGATATTTCGTTAATTATGATACTGGAGAAGATGCTCTTGAGACCACGGATAACGAACGTTTTAATAGCTGGACTTCTTCGAATAAGGGAAGATACGCTTTTTATCCAAACAGGAAGAGTTTATACGAATTGAATGGCGACACATCAGGCAAGTACGTTAATGGAAGATTTTACACATGGTTCTATGGGATACCTCAGTTCCTTGTAGAGTCTGAAATAAATTGTAATTTCAGATTAGAGGGACCTCAGCCCCATGAATTATTCTACCCAAAAGTAGGAGATTTCGTTTGGTGGACACAAGAAAAGAACGTATCTATCCATAGGGACAATGATTATAAGATAAGTCCTATCTACTCATCAAGAATGACATTAACACCTAATGTATTGCCGGCAACATACGAACGTCGTTTTTATGATTGTGCTTACCAGCGACCTAATGGTGTTATATGGAGTAGGGCTGACGTATCTGAAAACAGTCAAACAGATCCGTGGCTGACGTATAAGCCTATGGACTATCATGAGTTCCCAACCAGCAACGGGAAGCTTATTCACATGAAGCGTATCGAGTCTAATCAGATTCTTGTCAGGTTCGAGGACCAGGTTTCACTCCATAACGCCATAGACGTAATCAAGGAACGCACCTCCCCAGGGCAGGCTGAGATGGGCACCGGCGGTCTGTTTGCGTCCCGGCCTCTGGAGTACAACACGACCGACCTTGGTTATTCTGGAACCCAGAGCACTGAAATAATTAGTTCAGAGTTTGGTCATTTCTGGGTAGATACTAAAAGAGCACAGGTGTTCATGACCGATCCAAACGGACGTAATCTTAAGGAACTTAGTGTAGGTATCAGACATTGGCTTAAGCGTCATCTTCCGTTTAAGATTCTTAGATACGGAATAACTAATATCTTAACCGGTACAGAAATGACAGAAGAAGATACGGATAATAAATTTATCGGTCTTGGTCTGTCTCTTGGATGGGATAATAGGTATAAGAGGGTACTTATCACGAAAAAAGATTATATACCTGTTAAGAACCCGGCATATTATAAATATGATGGTGGAAGGTTCTTATACAATGAAACAGAGGTACTGTCAAACGATAAGGAAATATCTTTAAAAGACGAACAATATTTCAAGGACGTGTCGTTCACTATCGGATATTCGTGTCTGAAACAAGAATGGATATCGTATTATTCGTTCTGCCCTGACTATTATATAGAACAGCAACAATATTTCCAGACAGGAATAAACTTCCCGGCATCAGATGAAGAAGGTGGCTTATGGAGTCATTTGCTGACGAATAAGAGCTTCCAAACGTTTTATGGAACAACATATCCATTTATATTAGAAGTGCCGATAAAAGAGAAATATAACGGTTCTACGCTGGCTTCTGTTGAGTATGAGCTTGACGCAAGGAAATACGTTGATGATGTGAATTACACACTTGACAGGAAAGTAGGTTTGGATACGATAACTATCTACAACGACACAAACAACTCAGGTGAAATTCATCTTGTTCCAGAAGAAAAGAATAATTTAGCGCAACGTATATCGTATCCGAAGATCGTAGGCGACCATACCGAGGTCCTGGATACTGAAGTATATAGAAGACATAAGTTAAACGACTTCTTTAATAGGGTTGACGATGACCGATCTGAAACACCTATCTGGATCAAGGACGATAACGATATAAATAAGTCAGTTAATCCTGATTCTCTTAATTTCAGACGGTCATGGCTGGATAGGTTAAGAGGAAGTTGGATGCTGATGAGGATAAAGAAAGTAATTAGCAACCGAAAGATTATATTCCAGTGGTTAATTTCTGAAGATAAGATTGATAATAGATAAATTACAATATTTAATAAGTTGGAAATAAGTAGTTTTTATTTTGTGATTTAATAATAGTTTAATATATTTTTAGCGCCTATCGATCCATCGCGGACAGATAGGCGCTTATTTATTAACAATAAAACGATGTAAAATTATGAAAAGTAACGTGTTATTGCAATCAGAAAGCAGAGAATTGTTGGGTAGGAACATCTCTGTTATGTCAAAAGACGGTTTTGTGTGTATAACAGAAGTAATGGAAGCTTTGACTGAAAAGAGGGAAAAACAGGGTTTGGCTCCAAAAAGATTAGATGATTTAATGAGTACAAAAGGATTTCAAGAGAAAATGTATGCTTTAGTTAAGAGACTGAATATAAACAATATATGTACTGCGGTAAAAATCGCAGTACAAAAAAACGATCTGTGTATTAGCAAGTTGACTGATCTTAAAAAATATCATATGGCTTACAGAAAAGGAAAAGGAAAAGATCAGAAATGGTTTGTGGATCCTTATTTCTTTGTAATGGTTGCATTGGAATTAGATCCAGATATATATGCGAGTGTGGTTATATGGCTTACTGATGGCCTTATCAAGAATAGAAATATGGCAGGTGATGCTTATATAAGAACATGTAAATCTGTAGGATCACTTGTAAAAAACAAAAATGAATTATCTGATAAGATAAAAAGGATAGCAAAGGCTATTAATTTTATTGTATTCAATAAACATGAGGATGGAATAAGAAATATGGCAACGGAAGAACAACTTAATGATATAACGGAATTGGAAATAGCCATAAGTTCGATAATAGACGGAGGATTTATAACAAACTACAATGATCTTATATCTTATTTAGGCAAGGAGTGGAAAAAAAGATGGGGTAATCCAATTATGGTTCTAAAATAATTTATTCAAATTAATCTATGTTATCAGCAGCAAGTTCTGCGGATATAAGAATATGATTGAAGAAATTAGGAAGATTAAAATCTAAATCTTACATTTGTATCGTTTTCATAATAAGATTTCCATTATAATAAGCCGGAGAATGGATGGTGGCATTCTTCGGCTATTTTATTTATGATTATTTAACCAAAAAAAACAACCATACTTTAGAAGGTGGATGAATTGGTTTGATTAATTTTGAATCAAAATTACAGATAAAAAAAATGATTTCCTACAAATACAACATCTATCATTCAAAGAAAACGAAGTATCTTGACAAGATGCTTCGTGAATGTTGTTTTGTATGGAATCACGCTTTAGCTCTACAACGTAGGTATCACAAACTGTTTGGGAAATATATATCAATTGGTAAAATGAAGAAGTATTTTGCCAAAAGAATTAAAAGAAATCTTCTTCATTCTCAAACAACACAAGAAATACTTGAACGTCTTGATGAATCTTATAATCGTTTCTTTAAAAAGTTGGCTAAACGACCACCTAAGTTCAAAAGAGCTGATTGTTTCAACTCTTTTGTTTTCAAACAAGGAGGTTTTACCCTGAATGGTAATTGTCTAACAATTAACAAAGGAAAGAAACGATTTAGATTCTCATACAGTAGACCTTATGAAGGTAATGTTAAACAAATTAGAATAGTTAGAGAAACCTGTTCACGTTTTAGTTTGATTATAGTTACAGACCATAATCTTATAAACTCTTATAGAAAGACACATGATGGTGCATCTATCGGATTGGATTTTGGGCTGAAAACTTATCTAACTAAAAGTGATGGGAACAAAATTGGGTCTCCTCTATTCTTCAAACAATATCAAAACAAGATTAGAAAACTAAACAAACGGTTTTCTAATGCAAAGAAAAAATCCAATAATAGAAGAAGGAGACTGTTTGAACTACAACAAGCGTATCGTAAAATAAACGATCTTCGATCAGATTTTCAATGGGGATTAGCTCATGATTTGTGCAAACAATATGATTATATTTTTATTGAAGACCTAAACATTGGAGGAATGAAGCGTTTGTGGGGAAAGAAGGTTTCTGATCTTAGCCATTCTTCTTTTATTGATAAGCTAATGTATGTTGCTTCAAAGTATGGAGTGATAGTACACAAGATTGACAAATGGTATCCTTCTTCCAAAACTTGCGAATGTGGCTGCATTAATAAAGGGCTGTCGTTACGCGACCGCACGTGGGCGTGCCCGGCGTGCGGCGCCATTAACGACCGTGATGTTCTTGCAGCTCGTAATATACTTCGGAAGGGTATTTCCGAATTGGAGAGTATGGGTAATTCCAGCGGTAGAAATACCGGGGTTCCATACGTTTGTATCCAAGAATCCCATTTGCTTTAGCTATGGGAGTATGTCATTGTAAGTATCTTAATATTAACTACAGTTTTGACGCCGGAGAAGATGAACATGCCGCCTATCTGATGGGATGGTTAGTTGATAGGGTATGTGATGCTTACCACAAATTTAAGAAGGAGGAAGAAAAATGAAAGAAAAAGAATTTGATTTTGTGATATATCCACTAAAGTTGATTATCACCATAGGGTTAGATTACAAAACATTGTGTGATCGTTTTGAGAATGCAGAACCGGATCATGAAGGAGAATGGGGAGATGAAGGCGATTTAGATTCAGAAGTATCTTTTATGAATCTTGTTCGTGATAAGAGAGATGATAGAGCTTTTAAGTTATTATGGAATTTTCAAAGCGAGAATGATATGACTATACAAAACATATGTCATGAATCATTTCATATTACAATGTCGGTATGCCAACATTGTAATATGTCTCTTGGTTTTAAAGTGGGAGAAGATGAACACGCGGCTTACATAGCTGGATTTGTTGGTAATTGCGCAGGTGAAATGTTTGGATTCTTAGAAAAAGAGAAAGATGGTAAAGAAGAGTAAGTCAGATTGGAGGCCTTCAAAAAATATTCTTAAATATTTGAAGTCGTGGGAAAAATTTAGGTCAAAACCGTATGACGATGGTGAAGGAAATATTACTGTCGGATACGGATTTAACTTGCCTCACCTTCTTAAAAAATACAAGAAGGGTATAACGGAAGAGCAGGCGGACAAAGAATTTGCAGGTGTAGTAAATACGTTCGTTCCTGAGTTTAGGAAACTTACTCCAAACTTTGATAGTCTAAACAATAATCAGCGTGATGCTCTTTTTAGCTTGTATTACAATGCCGGTGCTGATACTTACATGAAAAGTCCTATGCTATTCAAATATCTTAAAGAAGGAGATTTTGATAAGGCGGTTAAGGAAATAAATCATGACGAATGGAAAGACGACATGGATGGCCAGAAGAAGCGCCGGGACTTCGAGCGCCGGGTGTTCTCTACACCGACAGACCAGCCTTGGACGGTGGATGACGACAGCAACTATGTCCTGGTTGAAAACAAGCCTGTAGAGAACGAATCTGTAGGAGAAGGTACTAATGATTCGAAGTATGAAGACGCTCGTCATGTAGCCGCAAAATACGGTGATACAGGGTATGTAGGTAGAGGCTATGATGGCAAGAAGGTTAGAGTATCTGATTCTATTATTGAGTCGGTAGGGATATCCAATAATGCCGATCCTAATAAATGGTATGAATCCGTTAATCCAATATTAGACACTGATCCTATTAGTTTGATCGCCGATTTTATACCTACTGTGAAACGAATGTTGGATCCTAATAGGGAGCGATCTGGAAAAGATACGGCTACTGACTTCGAGGAAAAGATGTGGAAGGCTTATACGGATGGGGATATAAGTAGGCTGCCGGCAAGCAAGTATCGTTTTGATGACGATGATGATGATGCTCAGTACGTAGGATTGCCTCAAGAACAAGCTATTTTGATACAATCTTTATTAGATAAAGAGTATATGAACAACATGCTTGACGAGGCATATAAGGATGCTGATGAAAAAAGTAAACAAAAAATAAGAGATTATAAGAAGGTACTTGATAAACTAAATAAAAATATATTTGAAAATCCAGGAAAATGGATTTTGGTAAATGAAGGCGTAAGTCCATTTAGAGAAGAAGTATATGGTGACAATTTTGAAAAAGTAAACGAAACTTCTGGATTGGGTGCGTTGAAGAATTTCAGTGTAAGATGGGATCCGGATGCTGGTATGTTGGATGTGAAGGATGATTATGATTTTAGTCGAAAGAAGATAGCGGAAGACATCATACCGGAAAGGGATGTCCCTCTTAGAATAAGAGAACGTATCAAATACGATCCTAAAAAAGGTAGTGTGCTTCGAAATAATGACAAGGCTTTACCTAAAAGGTTTGTAAGGAAATACGAAGAAGGTGGAGAAGCTAAGTATGAATATGTAGCATCCAGAGATAATACATCAGTGGGTTCAAGTGGAATAAATGAAAATGCTAATTATGGCACGATCCCTGTTGATGGTGTGGATATCAACGAAATTGTAGCTGGGGGCATTCCCGTAGTAGGTGATATAATGGACGTCAAGGATGCGTATGATTCTTTCATAGATAGAGATGCGCTTGGAATGGTTATGGCCGCTATGGGTCTTATTCCTTTTGTAGGAGGTATATCGAAAAAAGCAATGCAAGCGAAAAGAGCTACTAAAAAACTATCTCAAAGAGATAAAGAACTTTTAGGATCGTTGCCTGAATATGCTAAACCAGCATCTCCTATAGGCGAGGCATGGGAAAATCATAAAAAGCGACTTTTCTCTGGAGCCTATGAAAGACTTACTGGGGAGAAGTTAAGGATGAAAAATGGGGAGCCAGATCCGGATATGCTTGATACCAACATATATGATTGGGATGATCCGAAAGTTTTCAGGGATGCAAAGTATTTTTTGGGAGATGAATACTCTGATGATGAGATAAAGGAGATAATAGATGGAATATATGGATATGGGGTATTAAATGGAAATATAATCAGGTCTAAAAACGTTGATGAGTTTATTGATTTATTTCTTGAAGGGAACCCTAATATATCCAACAAAGATGTAGAGAATTTCATAAAAAGTCATGAAGTGGAACACAAAATTCATTACCCAGATTCAGGCGCAGATAAAAACGGATTTGATTTGAATAAGATAGATGATGATGAAGTAAAAGATTATTTCAAAGAGGATCATTTTACGGAAATGGCGGCCAGAGGAACTCAGATTAAAAATTATTTTGGTTTGACCGATGATGCTCAAGAAGTGACGCCTGAAATGTTAGAATATGCAGCCAGAAATTACTTGAAGGATTATGGGTATGATAATGAGATGAAAGAATATTTTGAATCCATATCAGACTATAAAAAGGCTGCCAAATGGATAACAGATCACGCCTCGGTGGGATTAGGGGCCTACTATGTAGGGGATAGGATTGCTGATCCTAAAAAAGAAAAGAAAAGAAACGGAGGGAAGCTTACTCCATACAAGGCTGGTTTTCGTTTTATTGATCATAAAAAAGAATACGGAGATCCGAAAGATGCATCACATAGATTACCCGGTAGGAAATTCATGTATTTCTACGAAAACGATAAGCCGAGTAAAAGCATTGTGTTTGCTGAAGAAGGTGGCGTAATTGGCAAGCAGCGTGAAGCATATGATTACTTTACTAATAAGCGAGGTATGTCTAAAATACAGGCGCTTGCCATCATAGGTAATCTCATGGCTGAATCCGGTCTTAAAGACGACATATACGGAGACAACAAAACATCATATGGCATACAGCAATGGCACAATGAGCGCATGGATAAGTTATTCAAGCGCGCCAAAAAGAAAGGTCATTCTACACCAACATTCAAAGACCAACTTGAGTTCTTAGCTGACGAATACGAAGGGAAGACCGGATATTCTAATTTCTTATACACAAGAAAAGGAAAAGAAGGACCAGGGTATTACAACTATAGCCGGCAGGATTTTATGAACGCCGATAACCTTAAAGATGCAGTAATAGCTTGGAACCAAGGAGCAGGACGTCCTCATAAAAGTGTCATAAGAAATGATGACCGTTATAACTATGCTATGGAAGTTGCTAAAAATCTTGGTTTGGATATTGAAGAAAATTCCGTGTCTTCGTATGGTCAAATGGGATTCGGAGATGATGGAGAAATAGCAGCATCGGTAACACTTCCAGAGGTAGAAGTGGCAGCCGCCCTCCCTAACCCGGAAGCCCCGTCCCAGGAGGGACAGTCCGAGGAAGAGAGATTCCGTACATGGACTGAAACGTATGGTAAGGACATCATAAATCATTTACTGACGTTAGACGGGAAAAAGGATGGTGATGACAGTGATTACAATATGCTGTATAAACAGCGTGAAAAAGAAAGCGAAGAAGATAAGAAAATGGCTTTGATTAATGCCGTGCTTCCCAATATACAGCTTCGCATTAAAGGCGTCACCGAAAATTAGAACAAGAGGTATTTTTTTTCTTCATTAATAAAGCGAAGCCGGATTTGAGACTCGTTACACGGATACCGAAGGTTGAAGAACGATATCAAGATGATCCGGCTTTTTTGTGCGATTTCGTGAAGGATGGAACTATCATCGTCTTGGTTTAACAGAACAGACCTACGTACCTCCACTGTCCTGACGGGCATGGACGCCCGTCTCGCCTACCAGCCTGCCTAATTCTCCACTGGCTACCTAATATAACTATTAACGTCACTCCATCACCTATCTCCCTTCAGTCGATAGGTTCAGTCGTTTTTTAAATGTTATACGTTCTTTCGCATCGTTCCCTTCGGTCACGATACTCAATCTTTTAACACAATTAGGCGAACAATACAATGACGGAAAAAGTAATTTGTCAATCCGTTCACTCACTTAACTCCCTTCGGTCGTCAAGTTCATTCACTGTAAACAATTATATGAATAAATGATAAAGTATATAAAATAATATAAATAATATAATGGATAAGATCATTGAAAATGGTCTTAATATTAAGGAAAACGAAGACTATTCATAGGCGTAGTTTTAATTCAAGATTTGTTGTCCCACCACTGACGGTCAGGCGGTTACGTTTAGATCCGTTATTTCGTCTCTTTTCCAAACTGTCATAAAATAAAAAACCTTGTATCCTATTTCTCTCAAACCGGATACAAGGCAGTGCATTTTCTTCTTTGAGCGTATGATAAAAAACCATATATTTGCACTAAACAACAAAAACAATATGGAGACAAAAATAACTGAAATAATGAATCCTCACAAGTTACACGACAAGCTCTTCAAGAAAGAGCAGGTCTCTCCGATAGAAGTTATATACAATAGCTTCAGCAACTTAGGGTACAATGTAGTACGCCGTCCAGCCGGTCAGTGTTTAGGCAATTTGAGATATTTTAATCTATTTTATGACAAACATACTCATCATTTCTATCAGAAAAACAGGAAGTTGAGATATTGTAGTAATTTTCTCATATCTGATTACTGGAAAGATAGAGTGCGATGTTTCATAGTTTGGAACTTTGGATTTGGAAGATTCTTTCCGTACAATGACTTTATTGAGGCTATGGTTTATGATTATCTTCGATATGGGAGAAAGTCAGTTCCTTATCTTAAAAGCGTGCAAGAGGCTGAAGAAAAGTGTGTAAGGTTCTATATCCGGTCTCAGATAGACGCGCTTCGTAAGGAAGGATATGCCGCTTATCGGGCTAAGTTCAAGGAAGAACGTCCTCAGTATTTCATCGGAGACGATAGGACGGTGTTTAGATGCCTTGACAGCTCTTTAAAAAGAGAAGAGAAGATTGCTGCATGCGTAGCCCACAAAAGGGCCTTAAAAGAAGGGATAATGACTTCCTTCATTAATCACCTTAAGAAACATCCTACCACTTTATATTCGTGGTTTTCATCAGAGGTAGATAGCGAAGGAAAGAATAGGCTCTGTCTATCTGAAAAGGCTGTTTCGTATTTGAATAAGAGACTGGTTCGCAATGGGTTAAAGTCTCTTTCTGCATCATATCTTTTTAGAACGTTTAGAAAAATGGTGAAGATCTTGTTCGGTTCCAATGTCAGGTCGTTTTTGAATAGCTGTCTGATGTCTGTTTCAACAGAAGAGGTTTTAACCAAATCTATGAAGAAAATAGTTTCCAAGACAGTGCTGTTTTTGTACAAGAGAGCGCTTAAGAACTATCGCCGGGCATGCGGTCTTAAGTACGACCCTGATTCGGGCGGTTTGTCTGTCATACGTCCCTGATTTTTAAACCTGTTGCATAACGTTGGATTTTTTCGTTCGTTTCTCTTATCTTTGTGAAAAAAGATGATATGAGATTACGAATCATAAAAAATCGTCCGGTATTCGCTCCTGGTGGTAGTGTTCAGGATGTTACACAACAGGCTGATACGACATCTAATCCTTATATTGATATGGATATGTCCAATGTTCCTGGTATGAGTGAGATAAATTCGGAAATAGACATGATGGAGGCGGGATTTGACAATATTATAGGTCCTGACTATTCTACTATAAAAATGCAAGAACCTTCTATTCCGACTATGAATGTAAGTAATAACAATACGTTCGATCCTAAGTCTATGCCCAAAGGAACTATTGTTAGTGTTGATAAAGAAGAAAATCAATCAAAAGAAAAGCGATCACAGGATGGAAATCCTCTCGATCCTATGACTATCCCATATTACTCACCCGACCTAACCAGCAGAGCTCAAATGTTCGGTACAAGTCTTGGCCGGATAAGAGCCGGTAATAAGGTCGGTGCTAATGTGGCTCAAGCTGCCTTGTCTGGTGTTAGTTTAGGATTAGGTCTTACCCGTAATATCATGGGAGCTTCATCTGCTGCGTATGCAGCCAGCAGAGACGAGCAGGCAGCGAGGGAAAAACTTGCCAAGGAGCGTCGTCAGCAATTCATCAAGTGGGAACGTGAAGGTGGTGGCGTGAATTTAGGTAACGGTCAGAAGATGGATACGTCTGATATGACCGGCGAATATATTTATCCTCTTCCCAAGTCTATGGAAGATGCTGCGAATGTAGAGATAGAGAAAGGCGAGTACGTGCTGACTCCTGACTCCGTAGGGCCTATGGAAGCCAAAGGGAACAGACATGAAAATGGTGGCACTCCGGTTGATTTGCCAGAGGCTTATATTGTTTCCGATTATCGTAAGATAGATGATGAGTTTGCCTCTTACGTTAGAGAAAATTATGGTATTAAGGCAACGTCTAAAGATACGTATGCTACACTCCTTGATCGATATAAGAAGAAGATCGGTTTGTCTGATAAGTACGAAGATCAGGAGCGTGTATATAAGAGATTAGAGAAAAATGAAGATGTAAAAGATAAAAATACATCTAATCTTAATGCTTCTATTCTTTCCAAGTACGTCAATGAAAACCAGAAAGAGATAGACGAGCTTGAAGCACAATTTCGTTCTTTCGCTGAAATCGTTTATGGCAAACAGGAAGAATCTAAGCGTAACGAGAAGATGGATGCTTTTTTCAGGGATGGCGGGGTTGTTGATCTGAATCAGGTAAAGAAACAAGCTAAGGCTTTTAATATTGCAGAATCAGATGCTAAGAACTGGATATATGACGAGTATGTTAAGCAAACCAGAAAAATGGCTGAAGGTGGACCTACTCAGAAGGAGCTGGAGGAACTTAGAAAGAATGCTATCGGCTACAATAAGCTTATCAATCAGTTATTTGGACGAACTCTTAATATGACTGTATCTGATGTTAGTGGTCGTGAGCAGATTCTTAATCCTGATTCCAGTGTCAATGCCAACCAGAATCTCCAACATAGAAGCAATTTAGGATACGGCAGGGTAAATGATAAGGCGGTATCTAATTTGCTCGACATAAACCGATGGGCTAACAAGTACAATACGGATGGTGATTTTGATACAGAAGGTTTCCAGAAAGGATACAACAGGCAATTAAATGCATTGTGGGCGTTAGCTGATGTAGGCGCTATTACGAATGCTGATGCAGCCAAGAAATTCAGAGATGAATACGGATTCTGGGGCCAGGACGCCGGAAGCTACGGAGGGAATCAGGCTTATAATTCATTTGCCGTAGATGATAAGTTTGGTCAGACAACAGCTACTCGTTCTTATTATGGGTTGGATGTTGTTTCGGCAGAGCAAAAAAGATTGTTAAACGAAAAAGGGATAAAGAATTATGTTGACTTATTTGGTGATAAATCTGATGCCGCTAAGAAGATTCTGGGCTCCGATTATAATAAGTTTGTTGCTTTAAGAGATAGTGGGTTAATGCCGGAAATAGACTTCGTTCTTGAGTCTGTTAAACCAGAAATGAAGCCTATTGAGGCCGGTCCCATAGCACCAGGTCTTACACCTCCTAAGATTGGATCTCCTGGAAGGATAGAGGTAAAACCGAAAGCAAGTACGCCTACGACTGCAACCGACACCGATACAGAGGAGGTGGTTGAAGACAACGGACCTAAAGGACAGGACAGACCGGCGGCGTTCGGTCCTATCTTCCCGGAGATGCTGAGAACGCTTGACACTGGCTTGGAAATAGAAGGTCTAGAGAGGCATCAAGCACCACGTATAGACCCGGTTCTCCAATCGGCAGATCAGTACATTAATGAGCTCAACCGCGCGACATCGGCTCAGTTGGACGCAGTAGGTGACGTGCCCGACTCCCAGCGCTCTGCTATTCTGGCTAATATGAACGCCATAGCTGGAAGCAATATAGCTAAGTACGTTAATGAAGTAAATTTCAATAACGCAAGGCAAATAAACGAAGCTGACAGGTTCAATGAAATGGCTTATGTTCAGACAGATGATAAGAACATAGCAGAAAGGCAACGTTATGAATCTGGGTTGTTGAAAGCTATGGCTATAAGGGATGAAAATCTTGCTCGTTATTATGATAGTATAAACAGCGAGATACAGAATAAGTTTAATGTTCGTACATCGTTGAATACCATAGCTTCCATAGCTCCGAATATGAGAATGCTTCCAAGTGGCCAAATTATTTACGTTCAAGGTAATCAGGATGTGATGAATATGGGTGATTATTCCACTCCTTACTTGAGAAGTTTAAATGAAGAAGATGATGAAACTAAAAGAAGAAGGAGGACCAAATAGTGGCTTCACAGTATAGTATTTTAAGGCAATATGCCCCGTATGTTAGTCCTTACAACATAGATCTTGTTAAGGACGTCATGATGTACAAACAGCAGAAGGTTGATGCTGCTCGTGAAAAGATCTATACCCAGGTAGATTATCTTATGGGTCAAGAGATAGATAAGCCTGAAGCCCGCGCTTATATGGAAGATAAGATGTCAGGTGTGATTGCTAACATCAATCAAAAATTCAAAGGCGTGGATCTTTCTTCTGATGGTGTTACGAGAGCCATACAAGGAGAGATAAGTTCGGTGTTAGATGATACGGTCATTAACGCGATTGCCGGCACAAAAGAAGGCAAGAGGGTTATGAAGGAAATAGAATCTATAAAACAGAATCATCCTGAACTTTATTCTCCTATTAATGAATGGCATGCTTTGGACCCTTATTACAAATGGAGGTCAGATGGTAAAGCAGGATCAAGGCTGGGAGGTCTTCATTATTCTCCTTATGTCGATTATACTAAGGAGATAAATAAGCTGGTCAGTGATTTTAGGAAAAACAACGAAGGCAAGAAGATTCAGACAACAGAATATGATGTTAAAGGTAATCCTACTGGTGGAATCATAGAAGTCAACGTAGATGAGCTTACTGATTCCCAGATAAGGAATTTTGTGTCTGCTAACTTATCTGAAAACATGAGGAATCAGATGAGAATAGAAGCATCATACATGGCAGCTACCAATCCGGTGTTCAGTAATCCGGATTTGGTTAGTCAATACATTGGGTCTTATGTCGAAAGATACGATAGGCACATAGGAGCATTGGAAGCAAAAAAGAAATCAGTAGGGGATAATAAGGATATTATTGATCGTATTGACAGTCAGATACAGGAAGCTAAAAATCAGAAAGCAGAAGCCAAGAGGGAGGCAGATATGATAATAGCTTCATCAGATCCGGTAGCGGCTGCTAATTTTGTTGTTACCAATAATCTTTTCGATAAGATGACTGATGCATGGAGATACGACAATACAAGTTTTGAAAGGAAGAAAGATGATCTTTATTTTGCAAGGTTGGCAGAGGATAGGGCTCAGCAAAAGTTTTTGACTGATAATGCTAAGTCTATGGTTGAAATATCGTTGGCAAAAGAGCAACTTGCACAGGCTAAGATTGAAACCGAATACATGCGTACTTACGGTTCCAAGATGGGCACTAAAAGCTCATCCGGAGGCACAAGAGGAGCAGGCGGTGTAGGAGTGCCGATGGCTCCTATGGACGGGCCTACGGCTATCAATTCTGGAACGGGTAAGATAGGATCTGTTAATTTGGCTAATATCCCTTATGAACAACTCACATCTTCTTCCACAGAGCGTAGAGCAAATTTATTGAAATTATATAATTCATTATCTCCTACAGACAGAAGTAATATCGTTGCAGCATCATACGAAGAAGAAAAAACTGACCCAGGATTGTATGCTAATATGACTCCTGAAGAACGGATATATTCTTATTTAAAAAATAATGGAGGTCAGAAAAACGGATATTTTGGACAAGGAAATAACAGATTGTCTGAAGCTTATGATGCTTTACTTCTTTCTGATTCTAAGGCAAATGGAGCTACAAAGGCTATAAATAACATAACTGATTATCAAATAGATAATATAGTTACTAAAAAAAATAAGGATATTATCAGTAAAGTTCGTAATGCTAAGTTTATGAAAGGAAATTCTTTTATAAATCTTACCGATACAGATGATAAGGCTGGAGCCTTCCTGCTCGCCACAGCCATAACAACTGGTGTATCTGATGCCGTAGGGTTCAGAGAATACATGATGGACCCTTCAAGAGGAATAGATATTCTTAGTGCTATATCTCCGTCATTAGGAGCTAAGGCGAGTGCCGGCAAGTTGGGGAAAAACATATCTGATGCTATTACAAGCGAGAATAATGGTTCTTCTACTGGTACATTGGCTCTTATTAATGGAATGAAGAAACTCAACGGCGATCCTGATTTTAATATATCAGATTATATGACCATAGATAAGGATGGTGATATAGATTTAAAAGATTATCAGGAAGGTGAACCATTAACTATTACCCAGCTAAGATATGCTGAGAAAAACAGTAGAGTGTCTGATACGATAGCAGGTCAGATGCAGGATGAGATAAAAATGTCTGTATCTCCTGATCAGATTTCTGATAAGTTATCTCAGTATCATTACCTTGATTCTTACAAAAGATACAATTGGAATGCCGATTCACCGGAAAAGTCTTTGCAGAAGGCTCAGTTTAGAAGATTGTCTGGTTACATGGCAGGAAAGGTAAATAATCTGGATCCTACTGCTATTAATGCCATTAATATGGATGCCGAGATAGATAATGGCACTGTTAGAAGATTCTTGACTGCTCAAGTAGGTTCCGGTAAAAATTCTTATGTTACAGAAAGGGTTGAGATTACGAATGACGAGCTTCTTAAGGCGGGTATAGATCCTTCGGTCGAGGAGCGTAATTATCCGGTGGATGGTTACAAATCAAGTTTTGGAACCTGTGATTTTGTAGATACCGGAAAGAAGGAAGGTTATTCTTATGATAAGTATCTTATACGTAATGGTCTTCCCCGTTTGGCTTCTAAGGCTGATGTTAAGAATGATCTTTATGATATAGTAAAGGTTCATGGTTCTTACCTTAAGCCAGAAGAAATGAATGTTGTTAAAACCCTTGTTGATAATTTTATTGACATGTCTGATAACATATCAGTTCAGTTGGAGGGAATGGATGACAGGGGTTCAAGAGAGGTAGCGGTCAATTTCTATGACAAAAGGACTAAAAATTCTAAAAATCCTGCATTGTTGTTCTCGGATTTTGTTCCTTTGGATCCAGGTAATGATGAGTATGCGGATTACTGGAATAGCATTCACCAGAAGTGTCCTCAGTACTTCTTTGTAAAATACGTGAAGGAGGCTGTTCAAGAACGTCTTGATCAGATGAGGGATCCGTATATGAGAGGAATAAATATCACGCCCAATATGAATGACAAGTTTAGTAAGTTGAACGATTTTTTGCAGAAAATTTATGGCTGACAATAATATAGATAGATATAATCCTGCTGCTAAAACCACTTACGAAGATGTGGCAAGGCAAAGGAAATTAGCCGAAGAAGAGAATTACACTCCGGCTACATTACCAGAGACGACAACGCCTCTGGTTCCTAATTATATGCCTGGTGAAGGTGTGTATGCCCAACCTAAATTTCCGGATTACGCATCAAGGATAGCTGCTGCCGAATACGAAGAACCGTATATAGCCAAGGAGATAAGCAACAGCTACTCAGAGGCACTGGCTCGTAACAGCTACGGGGGGGCTACACCTGCCCCGCCGCCTCTTAATCCCTATGGACCGAAGGTAAGTATCCGTGAAAGTCATCAGATGGGTAATGATGGGGTATGGCGTACAAAATATTCTAACTATATTCCGGGTATAAACAATGAAGATTATTATGCCAGGAGACAGAGCGGATGGAGTAAGTTTTGGAATGGTGTAGGCAAATTCGCTTTAAAATCCGCATTGTACGGTGCACAAGGAGTTGTGTCATTGCCTGACAAACTTATCAATATGGCATCTGAGGGAAGTTACAAAGCTGCGTTAAACACTAACATGGATAAGTTTGTAGGTGATCTTGACCAGCAAATAGACATGCTTCTTCCCCATTATTACAAGAAAGAGGTAGAAGATTATAATTTTGGTCAGAAGCTTTTTAAGGATACCGGTAATTTCTTGTGGAATGACGTCCTTGGTAATGGTATGTCTTTTACCGTAGGAGCCATGATATCAGCGTACATGACCGGAGGACTTGGAGTTGGATCATTGGGTAATATAGGCGCTAAATTAGGTGGAAGAATCGGAGCTAAGTTAGCAGCAAGGCAAGCTGCAAATAGGGGTATAGGAAGCCTTAAAAGCGTGTTTAATGACTATGTAAGAAAAGGAGTTGCTACCGGAAGAAATGTAGGGGAGGCGGCTAAAACCATGACGTTGTTGGCTACCAGTGCCGGATTCGAGTCATCGGTTGAAGCAAATTCTTTTATGAAGCAATCTGAGTCTGATTTCAAGGATTATTATCGTAAGATTTATGGTCGTGATCCCAATGCAGAGGAAATGGCTGTTTTTCGTAATTCTAATGCTGATGTAGGTAGTGCTATATTTGCCGCCAATATGGGTATCGTAGGATTATCTAACTGGCTTCTTTTTGGTAAGTATATAGGGTTAGGAGGCAAGGCTATACCAGGGTTGGAAAAGAAGCTCAACAAGCATTTATTTGGATTAGGGACGGAAGTTGCGAAGCCGGGAGAGATGGCTATTAAAATAACCAATCCCAATATAGGACAAAAGATAGCAGGCAATGTTTTCAATATCATGAAAAGGCCGGTGTCCGAAGGCTTATGGGAAGAAGGATCTCAAGGTGCTGTTCAGAATACGGCTGAGGAATATGTTAAGTCAAGATATGATAATGTAGCCATGAACGGAGCCGTTGATGTTCTTGATGCTATTTCTGAAGGATTTAAAAAGCAATATACGTCTAAAGAAGGATGGACTGAAATAGGAATCGGTGCTATTATCGGTTCTTTGTTTGGTATGAGGGAAGGCTTCTTTGGGGTTAAAGAGTATAGCAATAGTCAGATCTTGCTGGAAAGGCAAGTGAATGAATACAACAAAGCATCTTCTAATCTTAACACGGCGGCTTTGAATACGTTGAAAAAATCAATGAGTTTAGGGCCTCAAGTTCGTTCCGATGCCCAGTCTATGACTGGTAAGGAGCTTGATGATGCTATGTTTGAAAAGATGTCTATTGACAACCAAATGGGAACCTTAGAGGATTCGGCTGAAAATTTCCGGCAGATGATTGATATGATGCCTATTTCGGAAATAGCCGAAGCTAATGGAATGTCTTTGGAAGAGGCAAAGAAATACAAGGATTCTATTATTGATAATTATAACAATCGTCTTTCTGATTTCAGATCTGCCCAGAGTTTTGCTGAAGATCTTATAGGTGATGACTCTAAGATTGAATTTAGAAAATACGTGGCTCGTAATGCCTTCCTTGGTCTTCAATCAGAATCAAGAATGAAAGACATAGCTTCTGTCATAGAAACGCTTTCGGGGCAGCCTCGCGTGGCGGATGCGCTAAGTACGTTCTCCCGGCTGTCGGACAGGGCAAGGGAGCGGGCGATGGCTATCCGTGGCATACGGTCAAGAATAGAAGAACTTGAATCCGAAATAGAAGATCTTGCTACCCGCCCTCGCAACGTAGAAGGGAAAGATCCACAAGCTGAATCCATACAACGAAAAACCAAAGAATTGGAAAGCCTTAGAACCAATTACAATAATTCGTTGTCTGAGTTATCAACGTTAATAGGAAAAGAGTTTTCGATAGAAGAGTTGGTAAGTAAAACCGAATCTGTTTTATCATCTCCTCTTTCTCCCATAAGTTCACAAGATGTAATAGAAGCCTATGATACGCTTGTGGCTTTTGATGATTATTTTAATGTAAAATCAAGACAGGAAAAGAAGTTTACAGCCAAAGACAAAGCCATGAGATCCTTGGTAAATGAATACCGAAGAAGTTTGATGGACTATAGGAATATGAATAACTTCTTGTCTAAGATGCTTGATAAAAGATTCTTAGCTGAGGAAAACAGGGGGTTTTCAAAAGCGCTGTCTTCTCTATGGTCTACTCCTTATAAAGGGGATGATAAGGTTCCTGATTTTGCAGAGTCTAATAAAGTTGGTGAATATGACACTGATGAGGTAGTAGATCAAGCTGTGTCAGAAGGTAAGATTTCGGAAGACGAAGCTTGGACTATCAAGGCTTTTATGCATGCTCTTGATAAAGTAAGGGAAGATAGGATGAAGGAAGCAGAAGATGATATAAAAGAGTCACCGCTTACGGAGTCTGTATCGGATGAAGATTATGAGGCTGCTATGGATAATCCTATTATGGTTCCGGCCGTAAGGCAGTCTATAATTGATAAACTATATACAGGCAATGCCGATCTTCTTACTGCGAGAGAAAAAGATGTGTATGATAAATACAAACAAGATTTTGATGATTATGTATCATCTTTGGGTGACAGTCCTGTTAATCTCGTAAAATCATTATCTGAGAAGGCTGATAGGCTTACAAGTCCGAGATCTGTGTATGAGGATAATAAAGCTATTATTGATATGGCTAAATCCAATTTAGAACCAGATCAAAGGAAGGAACTTGATGATGCTATTTCTTCGTATGTTGATATAATGAACAGACGGGATAAAGGGGAGAAGGTTGACGAAGATAAGCTTGCTGATTCGGTATTTACCATAGAAGATCTTGGCCAAGTTGGAAACATCACAGATCTCCTTCCTTATATCGAACAAAACAGGATTATTGATAAAGGTCGTATTTCCGAATCTACGTTAAGTAATTTTGGGGAGGATGATACCAATATAGATTCTCTTGTAAATGAGTTAGATGAATCCGATAATACGCCTGGAGCTAACATAGATAGCGCCCAGAATCCAGAGACGTTGATGGTTAGAAGAATATCCAACGATGGCAACGAAAGGTATGAAATTGCAGGTCTTAGAGCCGATAAATTTATATCTTCTATAAAATCATTGGTTCCTATTCAAATAAGCTCTGAAACGAACGCTAATGGCACTAAAAGGTATTCTCTTAATATAGGTGGAGAAACGGCTACTATAATTGAATTGCCTTATCATGCGAGATGGTCTATAGACAAAGAATCGGCTCGTGTTCTTAACCGTTACACAGACGTGTCTATTCAGGACGTGGGTAATTCCTATTCTTTGGTTTATAAGCGTCTTGATTCAGATGAATTGGTTCCGTACAGAACAGGTGTCGGATTCGGAGAGAATGAGGTAGATAAAATAGATCAGGAAGCATTATCTTCTTTGAAAAAAGGAGATAAGGTTAATCTCGAAATAGATGTAAATGATACCTATAATCAGTCTCTTTTTGCCGAATACAATGACGCTGTTCAGTCCGGCGATAAAAAAAGAATAGAATCTGCTGAGAATAAACTGGTATCCAATATGGTTATCAAGGTCATGAGTGGGAACAGATTCGTTTCTGTTGTAAAAGCTGATACAGGAGGCATAGATGGTATAAGTAAGATAAGAAGAACGGCTTTCAACAAGTGGAAGAAGGACGCCGGCCGGTCGGCTACCATCGGCGTCGGCACGCATGTTGTTGCCCAGACCCTTCCCGGAAGACCGGTGTTTAACATGAAGGTGAACGGTCAAGGATATGGCCAGGTAGAAAATCTCCCTATTACCGAAAAAGGTGCTGAAAAAGTATCTGATGTCGGATATGTATTAAATGGCAAAGTCGTGCTTAAGAACGGATCTAAATACACAGGCTTCCCATTTGCTTATTCTATATTAAATGACAAGGGGAATAATTACAAAAATGTAAGAGTTCCGGTAGTTGTCATCAAAGGTAAAAACGGTCTTAATTATCTTTTCCCAGTTAGCCTACGTTCTGTGGAATCAGAGGAAGGGCGGAAATGGATGTCTTTTATAGATATGCTGCTTGAATCCAGTGGCTCTGAATTGTTACAGATGGGTCAAGATGATATACAAGATCTTAATGCGTATCTAACCAAGTTAGGTCTTGATCCGGCTTCGTATCAAGTATCGTATTTGAATCCTATTTCAGGTCTTAGAAAAGCTCGTGAGGCTATAGAAGAATTATCTACAGTTCCTGATGTTGTTAAGTGGGTAGAAGATGGAAGTAGGAGTGTGAAAGACATTGTGACGTCTGAAGTAGAATCTGGAATAGATTTCGAAGGTGAGATGTTTGTTGCTCCTAAGATCAGGATTCAGTTTGGTAAATCATCTTCTAGACCTAAATCACTTATAGAGGATGATCTTCCTTTCTCTGATGAGGGTAAGACCGTTACTTCTAAAGAAGACGTGGATGTTTATGAAGAGGAAATGCCAGAGGAAGGGGCTGTCCGGGAGACTCAGCCGGCGCCATTAGCTCAGCCGACTCCTGCGGCACAAGCTGCGCGGTCTTTACCTGGCAAGAAGCGTACCTCCAGGAAAAACTTCTCTCTTATGTTAAACGAAATAGAATCTCATATAGAAAAAGAAGGATTGCCGTCTTATGCTAATATTTTTGATTTTATAGCAAGGAAGATTGTAGGAGGTGATTTGAGGTTTCTTCGTGAGAGAGGTAATCCTAAAAGCCTTAAGAAAGAAATGGGATTAGAACCTAAAGGAACAGTAGGTGATAAAATATCCACTCCTTCCAGTAAAGGTGGTAAGACCTTAGAAGAATACGTTTCTTGGCTTCGTTCTCAAACAGATCAGGTGGTGGTTGATTATGTTGGGCCAAGATCTGACGAACAAATTATATCAGAGTTGAAAAACTTTTTGAAATATATTAATTTTGTTCCAAGCAAGGCTTTGAATTATTCTCTTAGAGTCAATGGCATGGATACCCTAAAAGAATATGGCACAAAAGAGGAAGTAGAAAAAATGGAATCTGATATCAATAGTTTGGTTTCTAAAGTTTTGCCTACGGTGGATAATAAAACTGTAGAAGATGTTTCTACTGCAATAAAATCAAACAACTTGCCTGCCATATGGGAGCCCGTGGAAAGCCTTGATATGACAAACGAGGAAAAAATAGAGTTTTTGAATAACGTAGCAGATTTCCTTAGCGGCATACCAGAGTATGATGCTGTCGTGGAGTCTATAGAGTCAGAATCAGATAATATTTTAAATGATGGAAAAGAAGGAAGTGCAGAAGGCGGTGCAGTACGCACTGAGGAAGATGGCGATAAAAAGGGAGATGGAGAAGGCAAAGGACAATCCAGAACAAATGTCGAAGTTGAAGGAAATGTCGAATTACCTGGATCTACAAAAGGAGAAATAGAAAAAGACGAACCTCGTATATCCGAAGAACCGCTTACTCACATATCAAGGGTGACAACCCCTTATTTCCTGTACGGCGGTGACGAAGCATATACATCTGTTCCGGCTAAAGTAGAACCTATACCAGAGAAGATAATGGCTCGTAATGGCATTAAATTTGGCATGAGCGTAACCCAGCTAACCAAATTAGGATACAAAAAAGCTGGTGGAAACTGGATATATAAATTCTATATGAACTCAGGTGTGTATGATTTATATAATATCAGTACCGGAGAAGCGTTTAGGGCAAAACCAGATCTTGGAGTTAAGATAAGTTCCAGCGCATTCATCCGTTCTTTATCTCAATCTGGTAGGAAAATACAAAATATGATGAGTAACATGAGCCAGGAAGAGATAGATAGGAATAAGAATCTTGTAGAAGGTTCTGATAATTCGGATTCGATAAATGAGTTAAACAAGGAGTGTTGAGTATGAGAAGGAGATTTTTTAATGCTGCGGATAATTTTATGGGAGGATGTTATAATAAGTTATCCAATGAAGATATAAAAAGGCTTGGAGGAAAAAAGACCTTATGTATGTCAGTTTAATAAAATTCATATACATATAGGACCTGTATTAAAAGATCATGATTCCGATGTTAGTTACATAATGTTTAATAGTAATTGGAATTATGGTGGTTATGAATCTATGGTTTATCATCATAGCAATAATGGTATTTTTATATTAGGTGAAAACAAAATTGGTAATATAGAAGACCATATACAAGATCTAACATATTGGTACGAATATGATCCGAGTCTTAATGAAAATTATTGTTATTTTTATTATGAGGCTAATAACAGCGGAAATGCTATCAAGTTGAATGGTGAGTTTGGTAGTGCCAGTACTGTTTTCAACATTCCCAGCTTGGAAGTCACCACTCTTCGTGATGGCAGTTTGAGTTTTCCGGAGATTTATATAGAAGGAATTTGGGATCCGTCATTGTATAAGTCGGTTTTATAATTAACTTTGCAAAAAAGTTAATTATTATGGGTGTCAAATGTCAGATAGAAAAGAAGGAAAATAAAATAGAACGGGTTGAGGCTCCTAACGGTGAGCCTTCCGTTCTTTACGAAAGTGCCTTAAAATTATTAGGAAACAGCGAGCGAGCTCTTCAAGTATGGGCTAAGGCTTACACCTCTGATTTTTTGTCGTATTATGGTCATTGGAATAACCCGGCTCCAGGGGAGATGTTTAATACCGATCCTAATGGCGAACCTCTTTTAGAAGATGTGCTGTCGTATATGAAGCGTCAGGCTTATTTTTCCGATCCCTTAACGGCTCAGGATGTTAAGGATGTAAGAGATGTTATGATATCCAATTCCATATATAGCATACGATCTCTTATTAATAGAGTTAGAAGCTCTTTTTATGTGGATGGCAATCTTATCCTAAATGAAGAAAATCTAAGAAGATCCGGCTTGTATAATGAGACGGAAATAAGTAGGATATTAGATAATCCTTCTGTATTCAATGAGGTCAGCTCTTTTATGAGGTTATTATTAGACTATTCCAATAACGAACACGATCTCGGGAAAGAGTCTTACTTCACAACCGTAGAAAAACCATACGGTCCTGTTGTGTATAAAAAAGGCGTCTTCAATAAATTAGGAAAGAGAGCATCATACAATCCGGCTGAAGTTTATGAGGCTATAAAAAATACAGTAGGAGGTATTAGTGTTGCTTCAGAGTTTGATGCTGCTTTCGGATCTTTATCTGATTCATATCCGGAGTTAGTTGAAAGATATCAGTCGGATAAGAGTTTTGCCTTGTCGATGTTCAACGAATTTTCGAATATGAACATCGTTCCGGTTGTGGCTTTAGAAGATAATAATATCGTAGAAGGGAAGAGACGGTCATTATCAAAGTTGCAAGATTATGCTTATTACAGCCCTATTGGATCTGAGTCATTACGAGCTCGTATATCAGCCTTTCTAAATAGGGTTAATGCTGATACAGAAGAAGACCTTAGAAGTATGATATGGGACGTAGAAGAGGCTTGTGTGGGTCTTGGTATAGATATCGTAGGCGTGTCTAAGGCATATGACGGAACAGAAGAATCGCTGAATAAAATTGATAGCTTGATGTTGGATCTTGATATTTATGTAGCAAGGCGCAACGATGATACTTATGCTCCTACTTTAGCTTCTGCTATTGATGACGTTCTTGGAGATAGCAGGGATCGCCGTGTTATGTTTTTGCCAGAGTATATGGATAATATGAATATCGTTTATATGGAATCTGACATAGATCCGGTATCGGCATTTGAAAATCATTCTCTGCTTTATCTTGGTGGAAACCTATATCATAAGGTAGAAAGAGATAATTTAGGTGATTTGTACGATATGGCCGCCGAGCTTGCCAAGCAGAGCCTAACTTATTTCCCACCTGGTATCTATCCTGAATATTGTTTTAAAGATGGTGTTTTAGATAAGCGCCGCGTGGAAAACGTAGATAGTAAGGTCCTTGCTGATTCTATTAAAAAATACGTCCTGTCTTATACCGATTCTCAGAATACGGAAGAGATGAATGCTACCAGATTGGCATTCGGTCATCTTGTTGTTCCCGGAAGCCCGTATGTTAATGAAGAACGGGAGTTTAGCCGATACATAAACAGAAAGCAGGACAAAGAGAATCCTTTACTCTTATTCGATTTATACCAATCTTATCTTGAAAATAAGCTTCATAATACGGAAGTGTATGAAGGGGCATACAAGTATCTTGACTTTAAACCAGATTATTTGCTGGGTCTTACCGTTTCAGATCCGGATACGTTAAAACAAATTGAACTATCTTTGGCAGGTAATGATCGTGAACAGCTATTTGAGTATAGCATGAGCAGTACCGATCCTTCTTTTACAGATCTGTTCTATTTGGATTATTATGATATGTTATATGCCGGTTCTGATTTCTATCACGATCTTTTCACAAAGCATCCTAATCTCTTAAATGAGGTTCGGGATCATAATATAACTAAGCAGGATGGTAATGTTATCGTAGAAGGGTTGTATAATAATTTTATCAGAATAGGGAACACAGTGTTCACTAAAGTCGGCGAAAGTAGTTCCGGCTCTATCTACCAAAATCTAACAGGAACCGAATCGGAGGTGAAATACGATTCTACCCAAAAGGTAAAGGCAGTAGAAACCGATTATGCTCCATACCAAAACAGATCTGGCTTGACACAAGACATGACCATAAGCAAGTCTGAATTAGGTGATCTTAATAAATTAGAATGCAAATAATTTTTGTATATATATAATGTAGTTTTTTTTCATAATCACAATTTGGGAAGTGAGGCTTGTGAAAGTCTCACTTTTCTTATATATGTGTATATATCAATAACATATAAGAAAAGTTAGATTTTCATTGTTTATGGATTATTTTTATTAAGTTTGCGATATTAGTTTCAGGAAGGGATTATAGAAAATAGGGAAAAGTAAGAACAGAACGCAACTAATAACGGTAGGAAATGAGAATCAGTACCATCAAACGTAATAACAGCATTCATCTTATGTATAAAAACATTATGAATGATTTAGGTCAATTAAGAACTGTAGTTTCAAAATCCTATATTTATAATCTGATACAAAATCAAACCGGATTAAGTATCAGAACTATATCCCATGTCTTGAATCACACAAAAGAACAGGATACAGATTCTTTGTGAAAAGCATACATTTTCATACATTTGTGTGTTCTTTAGTTTTTAGATTTAAGTTTTTCATGGTATTAGTTTAGATTGGTGTAGATCAGGGTTCGCAGTGATGCGGGCCCTGGTTTGATTTAAAAAGTATTAAAATATTTGCTATTTAAGATCCTGTTCCTCTCTTTGTTTCAGAAACAATGAACAACGAGATCCCACCTCTGGTTGTTTGATGTTGAAAGATATTTTTGGCTCATTAGGGTTTGTCATAGTGGGATCTGACATTCTCTTTTGGGCCTATTTTTTTTATCATGGATAAAGTTTCTGTTTTTGAAAGTTCGGATTTTGGAGAGCTTAGAATTATTGTAGATCCAAAAGGAGATGTTTGGTTTGTGGCGTCAGATGTGGCTAAATCTCTTGGATATATAAATGCTAAAGATGCGGTAAAAAGACATGTAGATGATGATGATTCTATGCTTTTGCAAGTATCTGATAATCAATGGGGCGTAAAACGATCTATATTGAAAACCAGATATATAGATAGTATAAGAATAATTAATGAATCTGGTTTATATTCTCTTATATTATCTTCAAAATTAGAGTCTGCTAAGAGATTTAAGAAATGGGTAACATCTGAGGTTCTTCCTTCTATTCGTAAAACAGGAGAATACAAAACAAGTTCAGGCGGCAAGGGAATTTTGGTTCCTGACTTTTCTAATCCAGCAGATGCGGCAAGGGCATGGGCTGATCAGTATGAAGCTGCTCAGAGAGCTATAGCTGAAAAGTCGCAGGCAGAGGCAGAGAAGCAACAAGCCTTGAAAACAATAGAAGAGCATAAACCTGATGTGGAATTTGCCGAGTCTTTTAGGAAAGTAGACCATAATAATATGTGGTTGATTCGTGATATTGCTAAAAAGTTAGAACAGAATGGTGTTATTATCGCCGAAAAGAATCTTCGATCATTTCTTGAAGAAGCTAAGTTTATGTTTAGAAACGGTCTTGGAAAATGGGAACTATATAGCAATGTTGTAGCTAAAGGATATGGAGTATATAGGTCTTATTTTGTTGATAAATATTCTGGTGAAAGAGTTAATCAACAAACTATCTACATGACAGGATCTGGATACGAAGTGACCCTCAATGGCATAAAAGGAAAACTCAAAAATGTATTTTTAAAATATGGTAAATTTGCTTGAGTTTGTTTACAGGTAGTGTTTTAAAAGAACAAAAAAAACACTACCTATTTTTTTGTTTCTGTCTTTTCTGAAAATACTTCTCTTCTATAGGAAATAAATACACCCATATTCCACCTTACAATCATGATCTTTGTTACGTGCTTCATGCACGTATGTTTAACAATTAAATACTATAAAATTATGGGTGGTGATAAAATCGTCCTTTTAGATGGAGCCGGGGCTAACGGCGGTGGTGCAGCAGCTACCAACGGTCTTCTTTCAATGATTCCCGGCATGTTTGCTAATTTGATAGGTGGTAATAAAATGGATCCTAATCTGGTGGCGGCTTTGATGAACGGTCGTAACAACCAGGACGGTTTCGGCGGGGCTAACGGTTGGTGGCTCTGGATAATTGTTTTGTTCTGGCTGTGGGGTGGACGCGGCTTCGGTAACGGTTTTGGAAATGGCGGTGATTGTTGTGCCAATGGTTTGCCGGCTCAGTTGAATAACGATTACGGTCGTGAACTTTTGATGCAGGCAATTCAAGGTAATCGTAGCGCCATAGATCAGATTGCTTCTGCTTTGAACTGTTCTACTACTCAACTTCAGAACGCTATCTGCAACGTACAGGGTGCTATTGATAAAGTAGCTGGTCAGGTAGGTATGACTTCTCAGGCTGTTATCAACGCAGTTCAACAACAAGGTTGTGAAATAGGAAATCAAATCAGCTCTTGCTGCTGCAATCTGAGTTCGTTAATCAATCAAAGCACTTGCCAGACTCAGGGAATGATTACTCAGCAAGGTTTTGATAACCAGCTTCGAACGTTGGAACAAACCAATATCTTGCAGAACGGTCTCAACCAAGGTCTGGCTAACAATCGAGAGCAAGCTACAAGCCAATTCAATATCTTGTCTGCGAAACTTGACGCCCAAACCGTTATGATCAACGACAAATTCTGTCAGTTGGAAATGAGGGAGATGCAGAACACTATTGCTCAACTTCGTGAAGAAAAAGCGGCTTTGACAGCTTCGGCATTATCTCAGCAACAAACCCAGAATATCGTTGGTCAATTACGTCCGACGGCCGTTCCGGCCTACCCCTCTTGTTCTCCTTACCAGGCTTATACTTGGGGACAGGTATTCGGAGGAGGTTGCTGCAATAACGGATGTGGATGTAACAACGGATGTTGCAATAACAACGCTGCTGTCTGATTTTATTAAGAGAGGAGGCTAATATGGCTTGTGTTTCTAAAATAGGATCGTTGTATGAGATGGTTACGAAGAATGTTATTGTCAGTACGACAAATACAATCTTCGGTATTAACCCACGGGCTTGGATCGCCCTTCCGTGTGAGGGTCTTATCCTTCTTAAGATAAGGCAAGTAGTTCCCACAGCCGGAAGTGCTCTACCGGTACAGATTGCGGTCCCGGCAAACAGCACAGTTTCAACAGTAGGAGCCGACACCTGTTGCCCGGTTACGGGAGTGAATGTCGTGAACCCTATTAACGTAGCTGTCACGGGTGCCGCTATGGTAAATGGCACAGAACGCCTTCTGTACTTCAATAAAGTTCGTGGCGTGTTAAGATTAATGGATTGTTGTGTTCCAGTAGCGGCAGCCCAGGCGTCTGAAGTTAAAGCAGGTAAATGATTTCAGTAGGGTGATGAAGATCATCACCCTATTTTCACCTAACTAATATTTTGATCATGTTTTCAGATTTGAAGAAAGGGTTTCAGGTACATACCCTTGATACTAATACAGCACCTAAATACGAATTGGGAAAGGTCGTAGCCGTATCCGAACCCAGGTATCTTCCTCCTCAGCCAGGTCAGTATCAGGCGATGCAGACCCGCGTGGTGGATCTGACGGTAGAGCTTACTGGCGAAACCAAGACCTATACGGTCCCGGAATCCCAGAATGTGGCTAAGGCTATGGGCATAACATTATCTACCAGCATAGATCCGATTATGAACGAACTGAATGCTATAAAAAACACCAGTCAAGACATAATAAACAGCGTAGATGCCCATCGTGCCAAGATAGAGGCCTGTGAATCTATATTAGAAGACATCAATCCGGCATTCAAGCAAACGAGAGAGCAGGATCGTAAAATAGCTGGTATAGAAAATAAGGTGAATGACCTTACTGATTCATTCGAAGATTTAAAGAAGTTGATTGTAGAACGTTTGAAATAAGTATAATATGATAGTATATGATTTAAATTCAGGGCAAAGAGAATATCCTGGATATGACGAGATAGAAGATAGACGAGGCAGAGGTCGTAGTCGTCGTTCTGATGGGACGTACATGGGTTACGAATCCTACCCGACCGATTACTATGGAGACGACAGATACTACGGTGACGGACCTCAGATGCGTAGAGGTCGCGGACGTGGAAGAGGTCGTTCTTATTGAGGAGCAGACGCAGAGGATCCAGCTTATCAGAAATATGTAGATACTTACGGCTACCATTTTTCTAATGCTCTTGCTGATGAGGCGGTAAAGAAGATGGTCAACGTCGATGGATCCAAGAGGATCTGGAAGCAGCCGGAAATAAAAGATATTTTTGAAAAGTGCGGAGCGAAGAAGCCGGATAAAGCGACATGGGGCGATGTCCAATATGTCTTTGCAATGTACTATTCGGATGGTTTTCCGAAGGTCTTCAAATGTGAGAACGAGTTGGTGAAAGCTACGTTAATGTATTTGGATGATCCGGATGCTCCCGAAGGAGTAGCCTTTATAAGATGGCTTGCCGTGCAAGATTACCTCGGCGAAAAAATAAACTGGAAGGATCTGACCTGAGATCCAGACCCAGGTCCTTTCGGTGGTGCGGGAGCCATAGTGAAAAATATGATTCCCGCATTCCCGTTTTTCCCGTTTGGAAAAAAAAAGAATAAAAATATTATACCGGTCGGCGGGCAATAGAATACCCGTGGCCGGTTTGTTTCACATAACTTTTTTTTGACATGAATATAGCACACGAATCTAAATCGAATAAAACCCCATTGTATTTAATAGGTGAAGGTTGATTGGCGTACCGAATACGGTTATGGACTCAGCATTGCATGAACTGAAAGATAGAATAGACAAAGACCCTAAATATAAAGATGTTAAAAATTGGCTCGAATCTTTACCCAAGATCTGAACCTATTTTTTTTCAATACCAGGCCCGATGCGATTTTAACGTATCGGGTTTTTATTTTAATTCATATTGTTTTATTTTAAATCTAATTAATTCATGAATGTCGTACTTTTGTTGAAAAAGTATTTTTTATGGAAAATAAGGAAGATTACGTTGGTTACGAAGATCAAGAACTGTGTAACCGGTATTACAAAGAGGCTGAAGCCATGAGGCAAAAGCAGGACTGGTCTCGGCTTAGGGCTGTCCCTGCTCCGGCTAAGGGAACGCCATCGCCCGGCTGGGGTCAGCTTGGACGTGGAAATGATGTCCGTGTTAAGTATGTTAGCATCAATTCAGGATCAGGAGGAGATAGGTTATGACTGTAGAAGAATTGGCTAATAAAAGATACGGTGGCGAATTTGTTTTCATGTTTGGTCATCTTGAAGGTAGAACAAGATTCGTTTTTGAATGCTTTGATCCCAGACCTGATCACGAAGGTAAAAACACTTATATGGTTTCCTATTTTGATAAGGGACTTCGTAGAAGAGATGTGGTAGATGTGCCGTGTTATATGAATATTTTGCCAAAATAATGGAAACATTAATCTTAGATGTACCTGTATTTTCCGGTAAGATTATTTCTCCTATCTGGATTAAAGCCGTAAGAGATTTTCAATCCAAATCGAAGACAGAAAGAGACTCGTATTGTTTGATTTGTGGATGTACAGGAGGGTGTAACTTGTGCGATGATATAAGTAAATATAGGATTTCAGAACAATTAAAATATTACAAATAATGGAATTAAAAGATTCAGTCAGGGTAATGACTAAAGAAGAGTTCGAATCAGCAATCAACGAAGATATTAAATTCGTTGAAGGAATTAAGCATTTTTTTTAACATGATGATGCTACGAGGGTAATGGAACACGTAAAGTCCGTGTTAGAGGCATCAGTAGACTACCACTACCCGAATCATCCTGAACCTGAAGCAGAACCTGGAGACATGGGAGAGGTTTCTGATGGATACCATACTTTCAATGAATTGTATCGGTACCGCATGTTGTATAACGCCGCCTTCTTTAATCTATTAGCCAGAAACGGACAGGTTGAAGTTTGCAAATCAAGGAGACACAGCGACGGAGAAAAATGCTTCGGTTCTGATGATTGGTTTATTGTGATGGCGATCCTACCTACCGGTCAGGTATCTAATCACTATAAAAGCAAATACTGGGATTTGTTTGATGTTCCTGAAAGAGAAACCGCTTTCGAATACGATGGCCATACACCAAATGAAGCTGCCGACAGACTTGAAAAGTATCTCAAACTGCCTCGTCGTGGCATGACATTCGAACAGGCTTTAGAACAGCTTAAATTAGGTCGTAAGATAAAAAGAATCGATTGGGGTAAAAAGTATATCTGTATGTTTATTGTAGAATCTGACGTAAATATATTGATGATAGATACAGGTCAAAAAGTAGCATCAAATTGGAATCCAACCGAACACGATATTATGTCTAATGATTGGGAGATTGCAGGATGAGTTTGTTTGTTTGTTTGTTCAAAATGTGGCTGTATAGATAATACAGCCACATCATGTTACTGGGCTATTATAAGACCTTGTAAGAATCGTATTTACGATAAGTCGCTAAAGGGATATGAAGGCAAGCCTCTTTGTTCTGAATGCGCCGCTATTGAATATGATAAGGATGATAAACTGGTGGTGGTTCCTGGAACGTGGCATGGTAGGTTCAAGAAAGAATGGCCTACTGAAGAAGAAAGGAAATTGTTGTATGCGCAGCTATATGGGTTCAAGATCACAAGAACAAGCCTCACGGTCCAGTAAATATACCATCCGGAACCGTATTTTGTGGATTGAGGCACTGTTCCATAATATCTCAACTTGCCGCATACGGTATAGCCCATAAAAACCGCAGTGTTCAAGGATTTTTGACGAGCAAGAACCGGTTTTTAACAAGAGAGGAAGCGTCTGAACTTGTTAGAAATAATAATCAAGAAATGGTAGTAGATAGGAGTGCCATTAGAGAACAATTGTATTCAGAAGATTTATATTAACTAAAAAAAACAAAATAACATGGGGTTTAAAATCAAAAAGTCAATCATTTATAATATGATGGACGGCAGTCGGGTAGAGTACGAATTTGACAACACCAAGGATTTTGATTATATCACATTTAAGGGTAATGGCAAAGAATCTTTTTCATTTAACGTAATCCTTGTTAAACAATTAATTGAAACATTTGAAATCATGTTGCAGGATATATACTCTGATAATTATAAGCTTAAGGTTTATGCTGGTAATTGCATAGCTCAATTGAGCGTAAATCCAAAGGACTCAAGTGAATCCTTTTTTTGACGTATATGATAAAGATGAAACAAAACTGATATATGGAATAGAGATCGGTACCTTGAAAGAAATGTTTATCATATGATTACCAAGCAGGACATACAAGCAGCAGCATCGTATATTTTCCGAAGCAGTTTTGTCTCGGAAGACCAGGTAAGGAAAGTAACGGTAAGAGCCGGCAATAACGCTACCAAGATCCTCGTCAAGACCTTTAGAGGCAAGTTGTTCAAGAAAGCTTTTGGAAGAGCTCGTAGAGGAAAGGATATTAGTTCTTTTGAAAGACAGGAAAAAGAAAGTGGTTTCAATTTTCTACACAATCATAATAATGGTCGTATGCGAAGCGGTCATATTGTAATAAACGGAATTGGTATGTTTAAACAAATAATGAAGTCGGGTACGTGAGTTATCCGACTTTTCGTATATTTGTGGCATGGCAAAAGGTTATTATTGGATACCACAAACAGATGAAACGTTAAATGGCATAAGCTATTACGTGACTAAGGTAGTAGGAGATATAGTGTTTGATACTAAACGAAAAAGAATAGTGTTTCAAACTACCAGGTATTTCCCAGTAGGCTCCGTATTCCATTTTACTCACAACTGCTTTAAATACGTCATAACCTGCCGGCTCCGTAAGCCGGGGCTGTGGTATGAGGCAAGGAGGGAAGACTGCGGACCTATTGGACCGGATGATGTGGAAAGATTCGAATCAGGAAGGTTTATTCATAGAAATGGGTACAAATATAATGCATAAGCGTAACTTGACGATTTACGTCAGATTATAATTTTTTTTTCATATTTATATTAAGCCGTCAGACTGGGAAGTTAGACGGCTTTGTTTTTATCATGTGCCTGATTTTTAATTACCTTTGTGTCAAAACAAAATAAATTCTTATGGCGTCAACGTGTATTATTAAAAGAGATAATAAAAAGAAAGTTGTTTCTGTCTCTACCAGATCAGGGGACAGGTCTATGTTGTTTGATAAAATAGCATCTATTCCTCTTATGGAAAATAGGGAGCGGGCTACTACTGTTTTTAAAACCGTATTTTCTAATAAGTTCTTAAAGGCTTTTGGCGACTGGAGAAAGAGAGTGCCTATCAACAAACCGGCTTATAATAAGGTAAAATCCAACATCGATCTTATTCCGGAAGCCTATAGAGAAAGGGTGCTGGATAAGGCTTCTAAGATGAGTAATCCTGTTCTTGTGTCAAAATCAGATGCACCTTATGAAATCCGAGAATCGGGCTTTGGATTCTACAGCCAAGATCTGGGTGATAATATTATGTTGGTGGATGCTATGGTTCCGTCAAGTATTTCCGTACCGGAAGGACCTGGAATAGACGCCGGTCAGTATCTACAAGATACTATATCTTCGGACTTCACCCCCGTATCTATGGTACAGGATAAGGGTGTTAATTATATGGTTATAAAAGACGGTCTTAAGATATTTAGCCCAGAAGAGTTACCACAGACAGATTCTAATCCTGTGGGTGTAACGTATCAGACCGGAGAGCCTCGTTTGTTTTTCATGAACGATCGTAGTCAATTATTTGAAGATTACGGAGAAGCTCTTCGCTCTGGCGGGAATGATATTAGAATAGGATTCTTATCCGGCACCGTTCAAGAATCTACCGTGGATGGCGTGGCAGACATTACTTACAAGGCTGGAAAGTATGTTCTTAATAATCCCAAGTCTTTTATACCGGTCATGACCGCTTCTGCTTCTACTTCTTTATCAACGAAAGGCGGGATAATTAACTACCTTATAAAGAAAGGTCTTTTGTCCGGATCCAAGATATTCGATCCTGAAACAAGGAGCTATTATCTTACAGGAGAAGGACATACAGGACAAATTAGACTTTTCAATTCAGCATTATCCTACACCGAGCTCCGTAATCATTTTGGTTCCGATGTTTCCATGAACGACCAAGGTATGATAACCATAAGCTCGTTGGATAATAGTAAGGTAACTATGAGGCTCGCTACCGGAGGAACGGAGAGGGTTAGCAAGGAGCAGATAAAGAACGATCTCAAGTCAGGAAGATACAATGAATTGGATGCCAAGTACGATCATTTTGATGCGCTTGTAGTTTCATTCATATTAGAAGACAACGATCTTTATGCTGATACTAAAGCTAAGATCGTATCAGATTATAGCAGGCAGGAACGTGATCAACGAAATTCTATTGTCGAGATACTGAAAACTCTTGGCGTCAGTGTCATAGGTATGACCGACTATATAGAGAAGTACCAAACCAAATACGGGCATGAACCTTCTGCTAAGGCATTGGCGGATATTGCCAATAACGTAATAGCAGTTGGTGAAGATGCTACTTTATCTGATTTAGTAGAAGAAACAGCCCACTTCCTTGTAGAGGCATACAGAGATCAGAATGCTGTTGAGGCTGTTCTGCAAGATGTAGAAGGTACGGAAGAGTGGAACCAGTATGCAGGTCAGTATTATAATACATACGGTAAAGTATATGAAGGAGCTGAGCTTGATAATGCTGTTAGGAGAGAAATTCTCGGAAAGATCCTCGCCAGGGAGATGCAGGCCGGCACAGCACAGGCGCCGGTAGAGCCCACCTCCTTCCTGGGGCGCGTCCGGCAGCTTCTCTCTGGAATCGTAAGCTGGCTTAAATCAGCTTTATCAACCCAAAGACAAGATTTGAATAACGTTATTAAAAACATTCGTGATCTTGCCATTACTGACATAGATAAAGGATTTGATACCTCTCTGTTAAAGGATAATGACTTTACATTATACTCCCTTTCTTCTATGAACAAGAACAAGTTTCTTGAGTCTAAGATCCGGGCATTAAGAAAAACCTTAAGAGACTTACGTCAGATAAGCTCTGATAGGGCTGTAACTACGTCTATGACCCTTGCTCAGCTTAAGACTATAGAAGATAAGATAAATAAGGTAGAGACCGAAATAGACAAGAATGAGATGGCGGCTGCCATGAATAGCATGATCTCCACAGCCGAAGCTCAGGTCAGATACTTAAGTAATGTGGTGAACACCATCCTTCATGGTGATACCAAAGACGGTAAGCTTCACTTCAATACCAATGATCGAAAGAACGTAGATATTATCAACAATCAGGTTCTTCCGATCATGAACGATCTTCGAGGATATATCCGTAACAGAAGTACCGAATTTGATGAACGTGAAAAGCAGGATTATACAAATAGGATCAATACCGTCATTGCCGACATCAATGGTATTCAGTCTGATATTAAATCAGTACAAGACCTTGATGAAAGTACGTTGCTTGATAAGTTAATGAACGAACTTCATGTGCCGGCAGATAAGGTAAAGAGAGTAAAAGAATTTTTTGACAAGGTTCAACACGATGTTTCTTGGATAAGTAGGTGGTTCGGTATATTAGAGCATTCTTCCAGTCCGTTCAATAACGCTCTTGGAGCTATGATTGCCAAAGACAATTACAATGCGATGGTGAATGCCCAGCCCGCCATATCCGACTTCCTGGCATATGCGAAAAAGCATGGTTTTAACAAATCTGAATTTGAAAAACTGCTTCAGAAAGTAGACGGCAAAACTTCTAATTACCTTCGTAGTGCTCTTGATATGGCTAAATACGATCGTAATAAGAAGCTGGCGCAGATGCGAGCGTTTGCGACTGCCATGAACATAGAGATATCAGAAGAAGAAATTGGTGATGTGGTTGACAATAACCGTAATTACGTATTTAAAAGAGAAGTAGTTGACAAGGACGGAAATACGGTTACTGAAAACGCTAAATTTAAACCATCGTCTGATAGAGTTAATACCGATATTTTTACCATCGAGCAGGAAAAGATTTATACAGAACAGATGGAAAAGTGGGATGCTGAAAATTCGGAACTGGAATTTAGTGAAAGTTATGCCACAAGAATGGAATCCATATACAAAAAGGCTGAAGAAGAATTAGGGTATCCGGTTTCTCAAACAACCAAAGAATACCTTAATGCTCTATCCAGGCAAAAACGGATATTGAGGCAGCCTTTTATTGATAGCGGTGGTAATTTTGATGAGGTTGCCTACTATAAGAGTAGTAACTACGAAGAAGAAGGACTGCTTCGTAAACAACGTAAGGAAGCAGCTTCAGAATACATATATGTGGGAACCAGGAGAGTGGAAAAAACCGGCGACCAACTTAAGATGGCTAAAGAAATACAAGCTATAAATGAAGTTTGGAGAAAGGAATCAAATAATGTTACCAATGCCGTATCAGAATCGTTTTTGCAAAAATTAAGAACGATTCAGCGTGAGTCTGGAGGGGAAGCTGCGCTGAAGACACTTATGTTGGGAGGTCACCTGTCGTTCAATGATCGGTTTTGGAATGAAGTAGAATCGGAACAGTCGGCGCGTACCGAATCAAATAACAAGGCTTCGTATCTTAAAATGGCGCATGATATCATTAGTTCTACGACAAGTGATAGAGATGCGACTGACGTGGATTCGATTGTAAAAGATATAGAAAAAAATAAGGCCATTATCAAGGAAATAATCGGAAACAACCGAGATGTGGCTGATATCGGAGAAATTAATGAAGCGACATTTACCTCATCTGAAAGAGATGCTTTTAGGGCCGCATCTGAAGCTATTGAAGCTGATTACGCTATCTTAATAGATTATGCTAAGATGGTGGGTCTTGAAGATATTGATAAATACCTTACTAAAAGCAGTAAGGCTGAAAACGAAGTAAATCAGTCTTATTTAAATGCTCTTGCTGACTCTAAGGAAGTGGAATGGAAGTTCGTACAACGTCATACTACGGCGAAGAAAGCAAAAAGGATTCAGGCTTTAAGGGATAAGCTGTTTAAGGCTGCTGATAACCGATATCTGTTTACCGTATCTGAAACCAACTACCTGTCAGAAAAGCTTGGTATAAGCAAAGAATTAGACGGTAGAGATTTCAGGAATGCTGTTAATGCTAAGATGGCCAGCTTGTTTTTAAATAATACAAGAGAAGAGGGCATAGAAGAGGCCAATGCTATTGTTAATGAATTTGCCAGGAGCCAGGTCTTTTCGTACTATAAACGCATGGCGCCTACCGGATATGCGGCCATGATCGACAAAATAGGTCGAGGTGAGATAGATGTGGCGCAGATGGTTAAGGACGTACAAAACGGTACATCCACCCAAGATTATGGCATGGACATATCGTACCTGTCTTTCGATCCTGCAAGGGCATGGGTGGCTGAATCTGAAGCCGAAAATAGCGGCCGTAATCCCGATTATGTAAAAGATCATGGGTATGGTCATCGCATGCCTAAGAAAAGCCTGTATCGTGATGAATCGTATTTCAATGACTTTGGTATCAAGTATGATGCTGACGGTAATGAAGTTGCTACTAAAAACGTAGAGCAGTGGAATATGATTCAAAAACTCAAGGAAATAAAAAGACAATCACTTGATCTATACAAAGAGCAGAGCCCGAACCTATATGCTATTCCACAGATATCAAAACAAGACATAGAACGTATGGAAGGGTTAGGTATCAGCCTTAAAAGTACGGTCAGGAACTTCGTATCCGACTTATGTCTTGACCGCGTAGATGACTCCCTGTATGGTAAAACACGCCAGGGTGAGGTATATGATCCGGAAGATAGGGTTCGGTCCATACCTAAATACTACATATATGAATTGGAGAACCAAGATGATGTATCTCACGATTTTGGCTACTCTTATTCGATGCTTATGATGCAGTCATCGTTATACAATGAAAAGCAGAAGTCTATAGAGCTTGCCCAAGGACTGGAGCAGATGTTGCTGAACAAACAATTTGAGGGCGGTAAGAAGGCTGAAGCAACCCAAGCATATCAGATGTTTAGGGACTTCTTCAACGATCATTATTATGGCATTAGGATGAACACCAAAAAACTTACGGTGAACATCGGAGGATATACGGTAGACCTTACAAGAATTATGATGGCTGTTGAAAGGTTTATGTCGGTCATGAACTTGGCACTGTCTCCGTTTGTGGCAGCTACCGGCGCCCTGACAGGTCATATCAACCTCATCATGGAATCTGCCGTAGGACAGTATATAAGCAAAGACTCCCTTAAATACGCATCGGCTGAGTTTTCACGTCTTGCGCCATCTTGTATAGCAGAAACCGGAGACATAGATAGGAAAAGCAAATTATATGTCATAGGTGAGAGAATGGGGATATTCAATATCCGAAATCGTATGTATGGTGCCGGATACAATAGAGCGGCCAGGACCTTAATGCGTTCGCCTATGTATGCTTTTATGGAAATCCTGAACTACCCTCTTGATCCGCAGGTTATGATTGCTACTATGGACAATGTTCGTTATTACAAAGGCCGGTTCTACACGTTCCAAGATTTCAAGATGGAAAAAGAACGCAATAAAGAACAGAGTACCATAAAAAGAGAATGGAACGCATTAAAAGATCGTACTTTATGGAGTATGGTAGACGTCGTGGATGGAAAGGTGGTTGTAAAGCCGGGATCGGGTGTTACTGTTGAGGAAGTTGAAACCCAGATGGCTATAACTCGAAATCAAGTCCGTAGCTTGTCGCAGATATGTAACGGATCTTTGAATGAAGAAAACCGAACTGCCGCATCACGCAACTGGATAGCCAGGTTCATGACCGCCCACCGAGGATGGTTGGTGCTGGCAGCTCAACGTCTGTGGAAAAGACGTGGCTTCAATTTCCAAACAATGCAAGAAGAGGAAGGGTTGTCAATTACGTTAAAGAATATGATAGCCAAAACATTTAGCTTAGCTTCCGAGTCTGGTATGAAAAACATCATAGATGCCTGGAACGAAAATAAAGACAATATGAATGAGGTAGAGAAAACCAATCTCAAACGTCTCAGTGTCTATGCCGGCACGTTCCTTATCATGCAAGCCGTATCCATGCTTCTTGCCGGATGGCGTGATGATGATGAAAACGAAGAAAGTTGGCTTACTCAATTTGGATCCTATGTCGGATTCAGAACCATAAACGAAATAGCTTCACAGATGCCGTTTATTATGGAGCTTAACGTGGTAGATATCATTAACGACCCGTTTGTTATGGGACGGAAGTTGAAGGATCTTACCGATCTTAGGAATTATTCACTTGATAAAGTAACATCCGGTACATACAAAGGAGAGTTTAAGTTATTTAGGCAACTCGCCAAACAGACGTTTATCAAACAATGGTATAATATCAAGACGCCGGAAGACATAGCGCGCGCCTATAATTGGTGGCAGCAGACAAACAACAAGTCAATGATGTTCTTCATCGGCGCCACTCCTGATTCGGAAGGAGACGATGATGTTAGTTACAAATAGACGAAGAATATCGGACTTGCATTGTTTTTGTATGATTCCAATATGTTATATTAGCATCGTCAAAGAGTAGATTGTACGTTTTTTGTTCTTACTTGAAAGATTATGTAGGTTTAATTTTTTCTGAAATTGTTTTCTTACCGGTTCTCAGTCAGAGATGATAGGGAACCGGTTTCTTTTATGTTGTCAATTGTTGCTATCTTGCAAACAAAAAATCATGAGACGAAGATTTCAAATAGGGATGGGGTAAATCCCTCGCTTATAATCAATAAAGGCATATACATCCAACATGTAGATGGAGGATTATATACAAAAGAAAATTGGTCTAATAAAGGATATTCCAATGATCTATGCAATGGAATAGCTCTTGTAGATAAAGTGTGTTTTGTTATAGCCACCGAATATATTGGCACATTTAGTTGGGGTAAGGATGGAAGAGTAGACAATGTATTTGCACAAAATAGTTCTTATATGGAGACCGTTAAAAAGGATTATTGGGGGCGTGAAAATCAGAATGCGTATCTTGAATATGATACCAGTAATGAAAATTACGCTTTTAATAAAGCTAATAGCTATTTATTTAAAAATGGTCAAAATGGATATGTAGGTGGCGCCGGAGAGTTTTTTTGATATCATTGTATGCGAATGAAATAAACGAATGCCTTTTAATGGTAGGAGGTACGATAATGAGTAATAAAATGTGGACATCCACTCAATCTACACAATTTACCTATTCGTGGTATTATGATATAAACATCCAAGGAGATCATTTGAGTACAAGTACAAGGAGTAATCCACGTTATGTCCGTCCTTTTACTGAATTAATTTTATGAAATTATGAGAAGAAGATATCAAAATAATGCTAAACTATATGAGTATAAGATAGTTAGTAACTGTATAGGGGGGGGGGTTATGTAAACAATGAACTTATCGGAACCGTCCCTGATGGTGGTGAGCTTATATACCAATCTTCTAAAAAACGGTTGGATACTGTGTATATTCGAGGAGGTGTTCCAATGGAAGATAGGCAAGAGATTGATAGTCAGGTTGATACGACAGAGGAATTGCTTGAACAGGATTTGGTGGTTCTTGCTATTGCTTTAACAACCTCTCCTTATTATGGATTTAGAGTAAGTGTGATAGCACCTGATGAGTTTACACTAAGAACAACCAATAGGATTAATAGAACCTTTTTAATAACAAGCTTTACTCCACCTGCTGCTATATACGGTGTAAACTTTGGTGATCCTATTGTCCTTAATTATGATAGTTCCCAATATGAGATGCCAGATCTTGTAATTGATGGACCTCATGATAGAATAGTTAGGGCAGATCCTAATCTTACTTGGGCTATAAGATGTACAGATGCCGACTTTAAACCTTTGCCATATCCAGAATCATGGTCTGGCCAAGGTTTAAATTCTATGTTCTTATCAGAAATGAAACGTCTTGCTCCTGGTGATCATCATGTATCATATACAGCTTATATTAATTTGGACTTGATAGATGATGGCGGAAGTAAAGTTCATACTGAATATCTGATATTAGAAAAAACACTTAATTTTACGATATGACAACAATCCCCAACCGTACGCCTATTGTATGGTTGGGGATTGTTGTAGTTACCATCTTTTCTTGTATAAGCAGAACATGAAATAAGTTTCTAAGCATTAACTTCATGACCTGCCCTATCTGTGAAAACTAAACCAATACCTTCTATGATATGTCCTACTACAGGAGCTTTGTCAAATTCCTCTTTCGTAGCCCAAGTAGCATTATCAGGCATCAGTTCCTTAAAGACTTTTGGAACATAGCCCTGACACCAGGTATTATTAGATACAACAATACCCTTTCCCTCGATGTTAATATACATCTTTCTCCCTCCGCATCCAAGAGCATTCCATCCACCTGGTACGATCGCTGCCATAGGTTTGATAATCCAGCTTACGCCATCGATTCTAACCCATCCTGGATTGTCTTTGTGTACGTTGTATATATTCTGCCAGCAGGCGCACTGAAAGCACCACCCACGTTCTTCCATAATGGTCCTAATGTCCCCTTCTATGAAATCCGAGGTATTCATTGAATGTGTAGAGTTGGGATTGTGCTTGGCACCACACTTAGGACATACGATTTTTAAATTCATGATACTTCCTCCTTGTTTTTAGATTCTGCCTCTTCAAGTATGCTGATCACCTTATCAACAATATACGAATCTGACATTTTCTCAATAAAAACATCCATTGCCTTAGTTATGTCATTGGCTTCTTTTTCTTCAAGAGCTATTTCTCCACCGGTAATAGCATCAGATAATGATGTAGATAAGTGTCTTATCTTATCAATGCTCATAAACGTAAATGGGTTACCACCCCAGCCTCCACCCATTTCTTTCATGATCTGATATCCACCTGAAATAAGTCTGCCTGATGTCGTAGCCAAGGAGGATACGATTAGGGACAGTACCGCCGCTTCCGTCCGCTCCTCGGACACGCCCTTCGACCACACGGCTGCCCTTATAGCGCCGGCCAGGTCGTCTATGTATGGCATGAGGCAATCTTCCATCGCTTGTGTTATGTCAGCAATAACCTCACTACGTTCTTTATTTATGTAGTAGATAGAAGCATTGTACCTTTTTATCTCTTTGTCCATGTCATTTAAAAGACGCTTGATATTGTGCTTATACATAGGACTGGTTTTAATTACCTCCTTTAGCTTAAGAATGTAATTATAAGCCTGGTCGTTTACGAATAATGTCATGGTCTCAACCGTCGAATGAAGCGTGTTAAGACTGTTAAGAATCTTATCGAAATTGTTTATCAAATAAGCTCTTCTGGCTTTTGCTGCGTAGTTAATGTTATTAAAATTATTCATTTTATTCATTAGATTCAACCTTATATCACAAAATATTTATTCTAACCGGATTAAACACAAATCCACTATCGATTATCTTTCCAATGAAAGAATCACCGACTACTTTTCTTGCTATTCCTATAGCTCCATTAATATCAGCATTAATTAGCTTTCCAACGGAACTTTGGAATAATCCACGTTTCTTTCTTTTCCCTAAATAGGATTCTTGTTTCTTTAGAGGTTCAAAAGCAAGATGGTCAATCTTTGATGTGTAAGATTCCTCATGAGTAATTACCTCTATTCCTAAAAGATTTGCTTTGTAAACAATCTTATCAATCAATTTAGAATGAGGAATAGAAACAAAATGTTGGTTATTCCTTTTACCGATATTTATCTCGTTTTTCCATTCTTTGTTTAATCCAATGATGATTGTTCCTATATTGTTAGATTTACAAAAGTCTACAATGTATCTACTGATTTTATGCAATTTGTCTTCTATCCAACAATTTCTAAACAAAGTAATTTTTCTTATTCTATTTGAAGTTCCCTTATTACCAACAAAAGACATCAACTTAGCTTTCTTCTTATTGTACCACTGATTTACTGATTTCATAACCCGTCCGTTTATAATGAAAGAATTAGTTTCTACATTACTAATACATGAACATAAATTATTCAATCCTAAATCAATCGAAAGAAAATTGTCTTTATCTAAACTAAGATCAGTTTCCTTTCTTTCATAAACTACCTCTACTACATAACATGTAGCTTGAGGGATTATTCTAACTTGTTTTAGTTCGTCTTTCTTTACATTTGTTTTGATAGGTTTGATTATATCTTTAACAAAATAAATACAATTATCACCCTTTACCCTACAATTGCAGTTGGTGAAAACAACCATGTTTTGTTTCTTACCTTGTTTGTATGATGGAAGGTGAGGTCTATGATTTCCGTATTTAGAAGGATTCTTTTCAAAATCCTTCTTGAGTTTTATCCAGGATTTTATGTTTTTAAATACCTGTTTAATCACCTGTTGGGATACATGATTAGGTAAATTCCTGAAATCGAATTGGTTTTCTTTGCAAAGTTTGTTTGATAAATCAAATTCCTTTAAATAGTTACCTGAAAAGATTCCTTGACGAATGTTGTAAAGAACATAATTATATAACAAGCCGGGTTTGAAGCAAATATCCTCAAACCGGTTGTCTTTAACTATATGCCTTTCAACTAATCTCATTTGAATGATTTATATCGTAAATGTAATCGTTATTTGTAAAATAATCAAATTATTCAATCATCGCATTCAAATTTTAGATTTTCAAGTTTATTCAATTGTTTCTTAATAGATTCGATCAGGTGCGCTCTCCGTTCCTCTGCATGTTTTAGAGCTTCTTCTTTGCTCTCAAAAGCATCCCTTCCTATTTCATAAGGAGTGAACCTATCAGGGATGTCGGCTAACAAAAGACCGCCATACTCTTCTATTTTAGCTTTTACTTTTCTTATTATACCGTCTCTCAGGCACGCATCCGTAACCCATATAAATCTATCACATTCTTCTAATTCCCTTTCGTACAATTCATACCATTTCGGCTTAGGGAATCTTAATGTGAATCTAATTTCGGTATCTTTCTCTAAGACATTAATATCATATGCTTCCGGCCACAGTTCTTTTATGCTGTCTTCATCTTCAGCATACGCCACCAATACAAATGAATTACTGGATTCTGCACTACACCAATACGGATATTTTATGGGCCATTTGACTGGACGGTAATCATTGTCACAGTCATCTTTTCTAATATAAAATCTTGCTCTGATCATGTTATTCTACTTTTTTGATTTCACTCAAATCGCCTTCATACACCAAATAAGATCCTCTTCCAGGTCTTCCTTCTTTATTAACTTCCTGGATTGTAAATATAACTGTTCCAGTACTCATGATTTGAACGCTCTTGAAGAAACCAACAAGAGGTACTTTCGAACGTTTGTAAAGAACGTTCACTTTATCTCCCTTCTTGAATCCATAAACAGAATCGAAATATTCCTTTTTAATTCTTTCAATATTACTTCTATGTTTGTTCATTGCATCAAGCTCTGTGTCTAACAGTTGAATCATTTGTTCTTTTGTCATTTCTTTTCCTCCTTATTTAATGGTATTAATCCTGGTGATTATATACAACTTTGCACCATCTATATAAAACAGAAGCCGGATAATGATTAACGTATATCCGGCTTCTGTTTTATATGGTTAAAATTCTTTTTCGTTACCACCTTTTTTAGAGGTGGTTTTATCAAAAAGAGGGTCGTTAGGATCTGTTTTGGGATTATAGCTAAATACACCTTTAGCTATTCTCTTCATATCCTTCTCTAATTTTCCAATTTTACTACTTCTGATCGTAGTAGTGGTTGATATTGTGAATTTCTTATTTTTTTTCATGCCGTAATTTTCTTTAGTTGTGAATACCTTAATCGTCGTTTGGTATTCTGCAAAAATACATCGAATCTTTCAGATTCCGATAGATGTTTCGTGTTATATCTGAAAGATTCGCAATCTACATATCTTTGAAGATGTTTTCTCGACACCCAGAAATGGGTTCCAGAAATCATTTTCTTCAAATGGCTCCAATATCCTTCGATTGTGTTTGTTGATCTTCTGCCTATTACATACGCTCCCTTTTTGTGATATACTTTTTGATGATCAAACTTTTCTTTGTTGATCCCGTTATACGCATACCATTCGTCAGAATATATGGTAGAATTAGGATGAACGGTATTGTATATCAAAGGAAGTAAGGTTTTACCTTTTGTGTCTGTAACGACATAAGCGACAACAAATCCTTCTCGTTGGAGTGTCCCAAACACAGGGGTTTTATCTTTTAAAGATCTCCCCTGTGCATCTTTAACTTTATCCTTACTATGTCTATTCTTGTTTTTGCCACCAATATAAGTTTCATCCACTTCAATCTCGCCTTTCAAACACGGCTCTTTTATTTCAATACTAAAACAATTATGAATACGTTGAAGCATAAACCAAGCCGTTTTCTGTGTTACTCCCACGATTTTAGACAACTGTAAAGATGATACTCCTCTTTTCTATTTTTGAGGATTGTCTAACTTAATAATACTAATATCATGGAAAATCGATTAAATTTTAATGATCCCCAAAAATGGGTATCTGATTCAAAAGAATTAGTTCTTGATACTACTAAAAGGTTCGAGTTTAATGTAGAAATTTTACCTGATAACAAAAATGTTATCCTATACACTCATTCAATTATCATAAAATCTCAAAAAGAATATCATTGTGAGGTATCCTATTTAATATCAACAAAGGGATTAGTAGAACCTTTTATCAGTGCAAAGACAAACAAAGAAGTCTTTAGTCAATACATTTTTAAAACCCAACAAGAAAACATATCATATGCAGAAATGATTTGTGGAAAAAAACTAAATTTGAAAATGGACATAAATCTCATTTTACAATTTTTGGACGCTTACGAATGAGCTGCCCTACTTCTAATTGTAAACTACCATCATCATTTTTTACCACCATTCTTTTTGCAGGATGATATTCTTTTTGGTTAGGATCTTCTAAAAACTCTTTGAAATGAGGCATTTCAAAATCGAATAGTTTTAATTCTTTTTGATACTCTTCTAATGTTTTCATAACTGTAACTTTTAAAAATTAATAATTAATTGATTTATAAAAAGAAAGCGGTGATAAACTGAGTTACCACCGCTTTTACTATCATATTGTTTCGTATTACTTTATTTTGTACATTGAGAAATCTTCAAAATCACTTGATATACAATCAAGTTTCAGCCAACCTTCTGACACCTTTACATCATAAACAATAGGTGGCTCAGGGTCACTATCAAATACAATGACTAATTTCATTGTATTTTTATCAAAAGAGTACGTGAAAGGATCTGGGCTTTTCTTTTTGCCTTCATTGTAATATACAGTCATTACGCCTGTATCGTCATTATAAAATGTGAGTTCGAAAAATTCATCTGCGGGGAATTGCTCTCCCCATGAACCTATTAATATGCTGTTATTGTCATTATTCACATTATCATCGTTACACGAAAATGTGAATAAAAGTAGCAAGGTTAATAATATATGTAGTACTTGTTTCATGTTATTGTTAAAATTCATATCCTACCTTTATACTAAATCCGTTCATGTCACCACTTCCATCTCCCCATTCTTCATCAAATGATACCTTTTGTATAGAATATCCTATACCTAAATTAACAGCTTGTTTTTTAGTAGTCATAAACCGTACACCAATAAAAGGGTTACAATACAATCCACCTTTTTTTGCATGTCTTGGTGCTTCTTTGGTATTGAACTTATACCCTATTCTTAATGCAATAAAAGGTGATATTGGACCATTTAAGGCATATCCTCTCACATCAGCAAATATAGGTATGCTTACTGTTGAATAATCGGTCATATAGTGTATGCCGGTTCCACCTCCTACAAATAAATACTGATTGATTTGGCTTCCATACGTGAAATATAATTCTGGACCTTTGTATCCACCTGCCCAGTATCCAAGATCAATCATAAATCTACTCCCTGTCAAATCGTACTTTTCATTGGATATCTTAAATGGAATTTTAGATTCTTTCTCTTCTTTGGTTATTTTACTGATATCTTCCATAGGGTACACAAACGTACTACCATCAGAAGTGCGAATAGTAATTTGCTTGTCTGGTATCTGCTCGATAATAACCCCTTTTATAACACTTCCATTTTTTAAATGAATAGCTTCAACCATTTTGTTCTGTGAGTAAGCGCATACACTACCCAATAGAACAACTAACAATAATAGATACTTTTTCATATGAAATAATTTTGCTCTTTCTGCCTCCTTCGAAAGATTAACAAAAAAAAGAAGCGTGGAGACTATTGGATACTACCGCATTGAGGTCTTGGACTACCCTTCGCACAATAGTAAACAATAGCCCCACGCCTTATGTCAGTATACTATTATCCCTCTTGTATAATCAGAATGCGTATACAACAACATAGGCGTAGGAGCTGTATGTCTATTATCTTGTGCGAATGAAAGTGTCCAAGTTTCAATGCAAGATAATATCTTAACGCTTCTACGTCTTTATTCTAATACGTGAGGGCAAAGATAGTTATTCTATCTAATATTTTAAAACGGCTTAAAAGGATTTAATTTGATGTAAAATGAATATTGGGAATTTTAACAGTTCGTATTTTTGCATAAACAACAAAATATCTAAGATCATGAACAAATGCAAAAAGCCATCAAGAAAAAAACAGCCAGTAAAGCAGGCAAGTTATTAAGAAAGAAGATATCTTCCAAAGATGTTAAAACTCTTGCAGGTTACACTTTACAAGCCGCTTCCCGTCGTGGAAAAAGTAAGAGTGGTTGCCAAAAGAAAGGAAAATAAGTTCTTTAATACAAGCTTTTGGTATGGTCATTATACCAGAAGCTTGTTCTAATGTATTGGAATTACCAACAGCATAATGACCAGCTACAGATATAGATCTCTCATTTTCATGTACAACAATACCATAGCTCTCTATTTCTGATATATCTGTTTCGTAATCCTCCAGATCTACCCATGTTCTTTCTGATAGGTTGGAATCTATCCACTTAACTAATACCCGCTTGTTTAAAAGCGATTCTTTTTTATGTCTATTCTTTTTCATAACTTGTTATATTGATTTTTTTAGTAAACGAAAAGAGATTGTGCTAGCATTTTGACACAATCTCAATTATATGGGAATAATACTAAGGAAAGGTGTAAAGTGGTATATAATTACCTTAATCCTTTCCCGTGCTTATCATACCACAGCATAGCTATACAATTCCATGCACATTGTGCAAGATGAAAACATCCTGTATCTGAGTCTATTCTTTCCCCTTTCATGTATTCCATTAGGTGTCTGGCAGCCGCAGCACGATACCGTTCAAACCCATTGTCAAGGTTCTGCCATTTATTGGGTCCGTACTTCTTGGCGCCAGCATGATAGACTCTTACAATGTCTTCAATCTCCTCCATTGGAAGCAAGTCCCATCGTAGTTTGTCGTCTATGATGTCATTCTTCACCGATTTATTTTCTACGGGGTCTTTGGAAAGAATAATATCCATAATATCCGTTTCTATGACGAACGTCTCCCCATTACAACAAACCTCAGCATATTTATCATTTACTTCTATGTCTGATACTGCCTCCGCTATAGCTCCTTTGGCTATTTTAAATTCTGCACTGATTATATCATCTTTCAATATGCGAAAAATAGATCCTTTTGGATAAAGGATATTTTTAGTGTTATCATCCATCTTTTCCATTGTTTTATCGTTGTTTTACCTCATTTCTATAGTAATATAATCCATCTTCGTCTTACACTCTATCATTCCTGTTATTCTCAAAATATTGTCTTACGGCTTCAATCGCCTTATCGTCATCAAAAACCTCTACAAATTCCTCATAGAATCTATTTCGTTCCATAGAGAACGTGTTGCTTCCTTCCGGAATGGTCCTGAATACAACTACCTTCTCTCCATCTACGTTCGTTCCTATGATGTTATTGTGAAGAATAATAGAATACCGCCCAGAGTTTTTGTTCTGGACGACACTATGTTCGAGATTGTAGAGTCTAAGTAGTTCTCTTATTTCTTTTACTCCCATATTATTTTACGTTTTTAGAAGTTACAGCCTCTTCTCCCCATTTCTTTACATATATAGATCTCATCATGTTCATTAAATTAGAGAAAGAAGAGATGGTTCCCATCTCTATGCAGAATGCAAGATTAGACTGTATGGTTTCAAGTTCTTTCAACTGCTCCTGTGTAGCCCTATTTCTTATCATGCTTTCATGCTCATTAAATACAATCCAATTTAAGCCTTTAGCCATCTTGGAGTAATCGGCATCCGGAAATCTTGATATAGCTCTTGATAAGACATTGTATTTATCACCTGCCTCTATTCGGTTTAAGATAAGCTTATCTGTTAACCACGTAACAACCTCAGCATACAACATAGGGTTTAGTTCCATAGCTACAAGCACCCATATATGGATTACACATAGTTCTCCTATTCTCTCCTCTACCCATTGTCTTATAAGCTCCCATTTTTTTCATCACTTTTATAAGTGACTCTTTTTCAACAGATTGTATAAAACCAGGAAATCCTGATTCTATCTTATATCCTTGTTTTTCAAGGATATAGTAAACACGTTCCGCACTCTCCTTATTAGATAGGATATTCTCTATTCTCTTTTCATTCCACCCCATCTCCACTCTTTTTCTTGTATATGCCTCTTGTAATCCAGTTAATGACATAAAGGAAGTTTTAATGTCCTGTCTGATTACCACTCCATACAATAACCTGTCTTTAGAAATCATAACTTTTAAATTATTTAATAAAATACGCTTGTATTAAAATTACACGACGTAAAAAATATAGATTGTGTAACTTTAATACAAGCGTATTGTGTTAAATTTTACTTATAGTGTTTTTATAGACTCACATTATTCCTTCTAAATTTACTTTTATAGAACCATTTATGGTTTTAATGCTCCCATCTATGGTTGAAATCACATCATCTATATCATTTATAATGCCTTCCATGTCATCAACCACCTCCTCCATATCAGTTACAGCCCGATCTGATTCCCAATATCTTTCTGAGTCTTGTAACGATTCCGGTATATTATCTCTCGCCTCCGTCTCTTCATCTAAAATCATATCAATATCATCTTTGGCTGAATTTATGTTGTGCTTTAACTCCGATAACTTTGATTTGATGTATTCAAAATCTGTTTTATACTTATTTGCGTTTTTGATAACATCTGATATTTTTTTTCTTCTCTTGTTGTTCATGCTTTTATCCTATTATAATATTCGATAATCTTTTCTTTTCTATCTCCTGGTTTTACCGCCATATTCTCAGCCAGGAACCTAAAATACGACACCGGTATGTCTTTAAATCTAATTCCTTCATATTTTCCAAACCACATTATTATACTGTCAAGATCGTCTTCTCTCCTATCATCTCCATTCACAGATTTAAGAGAAGCTGCCCGGCGAAGGATTTCGTCTTTGGTAATAATATCCCCCATCCTTATATTGGATAGAAGCTGATTGCCGGCAAACATACACCAGCCCTTAGAAGGAAATTGTTCGATCGTTAAATCTTCTATCCGGCCGAAACGCCTCATGTTGTCGCAGCAATCAACTATCAGTGCCTCTTTCTTGTCAGGATGAATACGAACGCACCTGCCGAGCACCTGGTAATATGTTGAATATGAGAATGTTGGGCGCCCAAACATCACACAATCAAGTTCGGGAAAATCAAATCCGGTAGCAAGCGTTGAATAATTAAACACGACCTTTAACTTACCTTCTTTGAAATCTGATATGATTTGCTCTCTTTTCTTTTTGGTTGTTAGCGATGTTACGACACCAGTTATGGCTCCCATCCTGGCATTCATAAACTCTGATATTCTATTACATGATTCGATAGAATCCATACAGACCAAAATGGCTTTACGTTCGTTCATAAGTTGAAGAAGGCGCTTGTAGATAGAGTTATTTAAGCCGTTTCGTACAATACTTTCTTTAATAGATTCGTTGGTGTATTCGGCTCCGGTACTGTTTAACATCAGAGCCGATTCATCAAAAGACCATCGTTCGTACTTAAGAGGGCACCAAAATCCCTGAGAAGTTAGCTCTTGTATTTGAGTCACATGAACTATCTTCTTAAAGAAATTATGCTCGTCTTTCGTCAGCATATTAAGTTTGCTGTAGTTTCCTTCCAGCATGGAGCTGTAGGTCCGGAGGCGGCAGGGAGTGGCGGTGAAGCCCAGCACCTTCGCCTCTGGAAACCTGCTCATAAACTCCATAAATTCAGAACCTTCTTCAGGAGAGTACCCTGAATGACAATTTCCAGAAACAAATGTATATCCTTTATATCTTAGTACTATACATCCAGATGGAACCTCTACGCAATAAACTTGTCCGGTGTATTTTTCATATCGTTTATACATAGAGTTAGTGCCTCTTAGTTTTTTGTCTTTTGTTATAAAAAGCCTATAAACATCCGAATATGTTTCTTTTCTGCCATCCTTTTCAATAGAAACATAGCATCCGTGGCCAGCTATTGTGGCTACAGAATTATAAAAATCCACCTGCGTTTTATCGGTCGATGAATAATAAAGCATCGTATTCCCTATAATACTTCCGTCCCATAAAGAACACTCTTCTATTACTGATCTTGCTTTTTCGTAAGACATTGGGAACGATATATGATTTCGAATATCCTTTGTTGTAAACTTTGGCATTCTCACCATAAACCTTCTTCTGTTTTTCGTATTTCCTTCTTTTTTTATTTTTCCTTTAACTTCCCATATCTCAACGTTTGCATTCTTACATAAATAATGAATCCTTTTTATTTTTCTTTCTTTTGAAAATGAGAAAGATATAATTGTGTCATTTTCGTTTTTGTTATGAATACTTCCATCTGCTTGTGTTGCTATAAACAACCTCTCCATGTCAGATAAGGAATCGCCTTCGCTATCTACACGTGATATCCCTGATACCGGAATGCATTTCCCAGATTTAAAAGAAGCTTCAGATATTTTCTGTTTATACCATTTACCGTATTTCTTATCATAAAACAAGAAATCATGATTTTTTGTCACTGGAAGATCTATTCCATGTTTAATATGAAGTAAACAAATGTCACCATCGTGCGGCTTTTTGATATATCTGATAGGCATCACAAAATCAATAAATCCTTTATCATATTGAGCTACTCTTACATTTTGTTCTAATTTATTAAATTGAGTAAACCCTTTTTCAGTTAATATCTCCACATCTCCAGTAAAACATTCATCTATCAAGATCGTGTCTATCCCTATATCTTTTAATTTACCCACATCCTTCTTAATGCTCTTTAATGTAGCATAAGTCATAGCCGACAGTTCTTTTACACCACATGAAGCAGAATATATAGTAGGCTCAGAGCCGAATGATATAGCCTTCGCATAATTCTGCTCCAGAATCTCTTTAGATGGTTGCAATACAAGAATAGGTCTTTTTAATTCATGAGCTATCTTGCTAATTATTAAAGACTTCCCCGCTGCACACGGCAAGACTTCTATGCCAGGCTTCTTAGATCTTCCTGTAAGAAACTTAAGCCCGGCATCTACTGCCTCTTTTTGGTAAGGTCTAAGTTCAAAGCCCATCACAATCTATTATATTATTTTTTGAAAGTTCTATTATCGCCTCTTTCAACATCTCCCTTGCCTTATTCTCATTATCTTCAAACAGGCATACACTGCATGTAGCACCTTTGGAGGGGTAGTCTCTGTAGGCTTCTGCCCTTTCTACAACGTATTCACAACAATAGTCGTGACTCATGTCTTTTGCTATACTTATAAAATGATCTTCTCCATCCATCAACACGCAATATTCAGCATCGTTTTCGCATGCAATAACACCTTTGTTTTTTAAAATGGATAGCACTTTATTTCCAAAAAGTCCAATATAGACCCATATACCTTTCCCTGCATTTTTGTAAAAAATATCCATTCCTTCTTTGATTGTGACTTTCTTTTCCATAATCCCTTATTTTATATCAGTAATTAAAACATATCTTTTAACAATATCTTCAAGCTCCATAGAAAATAATAAACTTGGGCTTTTTCCATACTCGTACAGAGCGAACCCTTCCTTTATGTCTAATATCTTAATCACATGCTTGCCTCTTTCAAATGGATCCATGAAGTAGCCTTCGTATTCGTATCTTTGACCGACTTTTATTTTGTCGGTCTTCTTCTTCATCTTATACCGATCTATTGCCCTGCTTATTTTTATAAGAGCCGTTACAAACAGGTATGATAATAAAAAGACTGCCGCTCCTGTTATCAATGCTTCTTTCATTGCACCTCTTTTAAGTAATTAAACCAAATAGCTTCCATCTTTTCCTGAAGCTCAAATGCTTTCTTAAAATTCCCGCTTCTTACAGCAACGTCTCTCATGTATTCTACGTTTATAACCTCCGGATCTTGCCGGTATTTTGTTCTTAACTTTTGAACATCCTCGTATTTCATCGTTTTATCTTTTTAGACGGATCCCAATCTGAAGAGAAAGGGCATTCGTTTTTGTTATGTAATCCAAAGTCACAATAATAACACAGTGCTGACGGGCAGGGCAGCTTGTTTTGCGGAACAGGCTGGCTTAGGGTGGCACGCCGCTTGCTATACCTGGCTCCTTCTGCTCCCTGGATGTACGCTTGAAATGATTTTACACTATTATCTTCAAAATCATACATTTTAGATAAAGTGTCATTTAGCATCTCTATAGATTTTGTTTTACGTTCCTCATCCACCTTAACCTTTTGGTACTGCCTGGTTCTGGTAAAGAAATAGATGTTCATATCTGGCAGAACCCCACCATATCTTCTATAGATGTAAAACGAATATATAGGATGCTGTAAATTTGTTTCCAGCTTCTTAGAATCAAAAACCTTATTCCCTGATTTCCAATCTATGACATAATGATGAATTACGTTCTTGCTTTTTATAGCCAGATGAAGGTCTACCGATCCTACTATGTACACATGAGTATGAATTACCCCATTTATATTAACAGGCTTAGGAAGACGGTACGGCAGCACAAAATCTTCTTCGACTCCAACTATAGCGCCGTGTCTGATAAGTTTCTCACAGGGATTAAGATCACTATCAGTTATCATAAACCTATTGCCGTCTTTTTTAAAGAGATCCACAATCCAAGCAAGAAGCTCTCCAGATTGTTTCATGGCTATCATCATATTTTCCGGTGATTGCCAAGGTATGTCTTCTTGATAAGAGTAATAACTTATTGCTTCTCCAAGGTCTTTACCAGAAGGCCGTCTTCCGTTCTTGAAAAAGTATTCCAGTGTCTTATGAATAACCGTACCATAAGACGTAGCTTCTTGTTTTTCTGTTGACCTTTTGCCCTCTACGTAAGTCTTATACCATTTCATTGGACAAGTAAGAAACGTATCTATCTGGGAATAAGATATGGCAAGACGTTTCACACCATTAAACTCCTTATATAGCAAATGTGTTTCCGGGACCATCATAAGTCATTGTCTTTAAATCCTTCCGGATAATATACGACATACTTCTTACCGTCTTCTGGTGTCATGGCAAACTGCATGTAGTTATTACGATTACGATGCTTGCCATCTAATCCTCGCTTCCAATACAGAATCCCGCCTATATCCACATAAGATCGGCCCCGGTCGGCTCTAACTATGTCCGTGTGTAGTAGATACCCGTCGGAAGACACGATCCATACTTTATCCCCTTTGTTTAAATAAGATATTCTTTTTCTTACAACAACCTTTTTCTTATTATCTAATGCAAATTCTTCATCCGTCATATTCTTCATCCTCCTCTTCTTCTGTTTCAAAATCAATTCCATGACACTGATCATAATGCTTGGTCAGTTCTTCTGGTTCTAAATCTTGTCCAAAATCCATATTAAATTATATACTTAATTCTCCTTCTTCATATTTTATATTCACCTTGTCACCGTTTTTGTAAGTTTTTCCAGACAAGCATCTTACTCTCATTTGCTCTTGTCTTCCATTTTTCGAAATATTTACCATATAATGATTCTTCCCTGATCTAAACACTATCTCCACCTCTCTGCCATTTAAATCTTCCGGACATTCGTACACTATTTCTTGTTTTAACTTAAGAAGTAACTTATATACGTAAAACAAAACGATAAAGAAAAACGACCCTATCACAACCCCTACTAAATGGGAACCCGAAAAGTAGGTAGTCCAGCTATATCCAAGAATAAAATGTGTTATGCCCTTGAATGATATGATGTCCGACAAAGACATACTTAAATCAGAAGCATCATCAATATCAATATCCGTATCCAGATCAGATCCTAATATCGACAACAAAAACTGTATAACAAAAGCAAATGACGCTATTAAAGCCATGCATAAAATTATGTCACTTCCCATATCCTTCTGTTATTATTTTGTAAACAAGATCAGTCATATCTTTGATGGTCTCCATATCATAATCAATAATAACAATATTGAATTTTTGTTCCACCATCATTTCCAGTTCAATTTGATCAACAGAATCTAATCCAAGTTCTTTAAACGTCACATCTTCTTCATGAACTATATCTATTTCCGAATTAAGAAACTGAGTAATAATTATATCCTCTATTATCTTTCTAATTCTTACTTTTTCCATTGCTTTCTGATTTTATTAAATAAATACGTTTTTATGTTTTTCAACCTCTCTTTGTCTGTTTCCGAACTTCCGGTAAACAAATAATCCGGATTGCCTTTAGCTGGCGGCGTAGGCAATTTAGATACGGCAAACAACCAATCCATCTCCTTATTCTTCTTAGACTCCAAATAAGGTTCGGTAGCGATCTTAAATTTTTCAGCTATTAAGTCAAAGAGCTTTGAATTTTTAAGGTTCATATGGACTGAAAAAGCCTGAGAAGGCGGTTTCCATATGAAGTTACATAAGCTCATTGTATAATCTCCTGACTCTGCTATATAAGATTCCGTTACCTGAAGTATGACCTCTTTCTTGAATGAGGTGTTACCCATAAACCAACACAATCTGGATTCTGCTTCTTTTCTGCTGACACCTATGTCTTTTGAATATGATTCGTACATTCCTATCATAATCTTCAACGTTTCCAGAACCTCGTCTGTCATCTCCGGTGTCTCTATATAATTCACAAAAGACGTTCCTTTGTTGGTCAATCTCATCACGCCTGATTTTAATTTCTCAACCAGGCCAAGCTCTATATACCTCCCAGCATCTTCTTCTGGCATGGCTTCGATCATAACCGTATCCTTCTGTCTTATGGCAAGAAGATTGGCAAGATCATTAGGTGTCATGTCTGATGCTGCAAGTTGTCTGAAATTGATGTACATTCTTAATCAGCCTTAATAAAAATAACATTCTTACCATCCTCCCTCTCTGTGCAATTACACGGGCCTGCAACCACTTCCACCGCCCCGCATGTGAAGTAATTAAATATACATCCTTCACACCCTGAATCTGGTGCCGAAGCTTCCACGCATTTTAATCTTACAAGTCCGGCATCAAACACTTCTCCTACTTTAAATTCCTTCTTTTCCATATTTCCTCCTTGTTTTTAACTATTGTATCCTTCTTTGATAATCGAATTTCTACCGGTAGATACCGACTGACGAAGATCATCATGTACAGAATCTACCGTAGAATACTTGTTTCTGGTTGTAAAAATCACTTCCAGCATCTCCTTGTAATCACCTAAAGCTACTTCGTATCTCGGATCTACTTTGGCTTTTCTTTCAGCCTCGGCATTACTTTTAGCCAGCTCCCGGTCGAGGAGGTCTTCTTTGATTCGGTCAGCAATCATATCAAGTTCTTTTTTAATAACTTCTCCTGCTGCCCGGAGTTGACCTTCTACGTCACCAAGCTGGTCTTGGACGGTACCTATTTCTTTCTTTAGGCGATCGTATTCGTTAATCATACCCATATCACCTGCATAGCCGGAAAAGTCCTTGATTATTCTGGTTCCTTCTTTAAGGAGCTCAATAACCCGTCTTTTACGTTCTCTGCTTATTAAAGACGGAAGACGATAATTCATATCCGCTACTGCTTTATCATGTATGGAGTTGATTAAAAACATCTCTCTCTCATCCCCTGCGAACTCAGTAAGAACCAAAAGGAACTTACTTATCAGGTATTCGTTTTCTTCTACGGTAAGTCTCATACGTTTCTTTTTTTTAATATACTGACTGTTCTTCCTTTACCTCTTGTTCTTGTTCCTGATTGTCCGTAACGTCTTCCACAGTATAGAGCTTGGGCGGCGTCGGCGGCTGGTTAGGGTTCACGAACTTCGTCCCGCCCTCCCCGTACATCCATCCATGCCCCGGCAGAATCTCTGGGTGGATTGTGTTAGTAAGCTCTTCCATACTAACCTGCCTTACCTTCAGTATATGATGAAACACCAGTCCGGCTGTCCTGAATGATGTTTTGTTTTCAGTTTTAAACCTATCAAGAGTCTGATACCAGTCTTTCCCAAATATCATATACTTATCCAGCCCGTACCGACGAGGATTATGCAAACCTATCATTAACGTACATAACTGACCAAGCGTATCAGACTGGTAAAAATCAGAAAGACGAGGCGGCTGCTCTTGAGGGCTTTTTATCCTTCCTTCTATCTCTCTGTTGAATTGGGATATAATGAGGAAAAATATGTTTTTATATACTAATTTAGCCTCATTCATAACCGCCACCAAATCATCTATAGCCGACTTAGGATCCAATCCCATTCTTTTTATCAAAGCAATATGATCGACTTTAAATATTATAAGACGTTTGTCTTTGTGTTTGGTAGCTATATGATACACGGCCGCCTCAAACTCTTTTACCGTACACGGAGCATCGATGTATATTATATTATTTCTGATTTCACCTTGAAGGATTTCAAACATCCTCATCTCTTCTACTGTATTAGAATCTTGCCTTCTTAATATTTCAGGAGCTCGCTTTTTCATATCCTGGCTCATTCTGCGAAGAAGAAGATCTTGAGGATTCATTTCGAACTCGCAATTGACAAGAAAATAATCTTCTGCTTGCGGGTTGATCATCGGATTCATCACATTTTCCAATATCTTTTGGGCCACATACGATTTACCTACAGATGGCCGGGCCCCTATAGCAATAGCATGCTGAGGAAAAATACCTCCAAGCAAAGCCTCGTCAATATAATCGTATCCGGTTTTAGCGGGGATAAGCTCTCCCCGCCTGTATTTTAAGATATTCTCATACGCCTCTTCCATGACCTGTTTAGAGGTTTTGAATATCCTTCTTATATCTATCCTATTTGCTATCTCCTCTTGCATTTTTGTCACCTTTCGTATCCGATTTGGATCCCCTATTAGCTTTTACTGATTTATACCTAAGACCGTTCTTGGTATGAGAACAATCCTTGCCTTTCCTCCAGCCTTTGCCTTTCTTCTTGTCCGTTTCATAATTTTTACGACCAAGCTCCCGGCGTTTGGCTTTCTGTTCCGGTCTGGCATTTATCTCCTTGTCTTTTTTAGCCTTTTTCTTCCTGGCTTCGGGATGAGTCCTGTAGTATTCCGTTGATCTGCCCATCTTCTTACATTTTTTTTTGATTGATAATAGCACAAAGATAGGCAATTCGCGCCCTATTTCAATCTGCCGTAACTCATATCAGGATCACACCAGACATACCCGTCTTTCTCATCATGAAGATACTCAGGGCATCCTCTGCATGCGCTACTGCCTGACACTATTTGGTTGTTCTTATTAGGGCACTTATCTCCAGGCTTATGCCATTCTATTCTCGAACCTGATCGTTCTTTGTTTACATGACAGAACTGAAAGACTTTTCCCATCGTCTTCTCGCCGAACATACCTATATGTGTGTATTCTTCCGGTATAGATAGAAATTCGGATAAATCTTTATACATCCTTTCCCGTTCTTCCGGCGTAGACCACAGTCTGTCAAATTCGGCATGGACTCTTATCTTAAGAGATCTCAGTGATGGCCCTGCAAGCCGGCCTTTAGCTTTTCCCTTATTCGGTCCTGATTCATGAACACCGACATAAGCGTTGCATGGTTTGCACATCATAACCATCCCTAAGCCTTTTCTGCTATATATTTTATCGGCATTGACCAGCTCAGTCTCTCTTCCGCAATAAGGACAAATTTCGCCTCTTAAAACCCGTTGTTGGCGCTCATTAAGTTCCATACCCTATTCTTTTGTTTTTCTTTAAACTTTTCATACAAACTGTTTTCAGTTTCCATTTCCGAAATCTCTACCTCTACATCCTCTCTTTTGAAAATTACTTTCTTGGCTGTCGGATACGCACATTTAGAGATACGAATAGCATTACGAATAGCGTAAACAAAATACGTTTCTGGTGATGATTCGATCACCACTACCTCGTTTAAAGTGTTTTTGTAATTTTCCATATTATCTACTTGCTTCAATTATATAACCCGGATGATCTTCACACGCCTCTTTATATTCGATAAGAAACTTAAGAAATGAATCATAAGACCCCCATCCATTTTCTGGCTCGTATTTCAAAAGACTTTTTCTCTTGGAGATCATAATACATATACCTTTTGTAAGTACATTCTTCATCTCATCGGTATCTATTTCCCTACCCAATTCTTCTGGTCTCCAAACATAATCGTACAGCGTTTCTTTATTTTCTGATACGAATATTCTTTGTGCCATCTTGTTCATGTTGTGGGTAATGTTTGCAACCCATTCACGATCCTCTTCTTTCTTCTTACTTTTAATATAAACGTCCAGGCTCATACTGTTTTTCTTTTACCTTGTTATTGATTATCAAATCTGCCACATCATCTCCGTCCCCTACATTTTCAACATTTTGAAGATAGTCCGATACTTTTATCCTTGACTTCATCATCATCCCATCTATCTTTTTACTCCATGTCTCAAATGCTTGTCCTTTGTCCGGAAAAGCTACAGTCTTTCTATCTTTTAAAACATCTATCACTTCCGGCCTTAGATTCTGCAACCCACCGGTAGCTACAAATAACTCATCCGGTTTATTCACAGCGCATATAATAGCCGTCTTTTCTGATTCCACCAAATTAACCACCTTATCCGGATACTGGCTTAGAAGATGTTCTCCGAACAGGCATTGTCTAAACAAGAAGTCTCTTGCATGCAACGAGTGATAAAACATGACATGAGGCCGCTCATTGTCACCGTCTTTTTCTTTCACTCTTTTTACATCAATCTCATTCCCCTGGCTGTCGGTCTTTATATAAAAGTCCATGATCTTGCCGGTTCTACATACAAAATCTTTGTCTATCTGCCAGAATATACAACACCCTTTCCATCCCCATAAGTCCATTGTTCCGACATGATACCTCCTGAATACATCAGATACCCTTTCTTTTCCCCATAGAGACGATAAAAATCTAAATACGGTGTTTCTGTCGTCTGGAACCACAGTCCTCTCAAACTCGCTAAAAGGTATGTAATTTACAACGTCAGGATTTACAGGAGGACGATAAGCTCTTATACACTTGTTTCCCGAAATCCAAAGATCTTTGTCACCTACATCCTTACCAGTAGGTCGTTTATCGTAACCGCAAGTCCGTTCATGATCGCATCTTCCGAACTCGTTGCCAACAACCTGACCTGTTGCCACATCAATATAAGGAGTGAGGCACCGGCTTTTTCCGCAAGCCGGGCAGGTTAGCTTCAGCCGGCTCCTTCCGGGCCTGCGGTCAAGTTGAAACCGGGGTACGTTTTCGTATCTTCTGAAATCAAGCATTTTTAACTCCTCTCATTGCTTCTATGATTCTATCCGCTATAGTTATAGACCATGACACCACATCTGGTATATATACTCCGCAATCTATTTCTCCTTTTCTATCTTGCATTTTAATGAACTCAATAGAATAAGCCTTAACAAGATCGAATCTACGTTGTTCCCAGTCTACATCTTTGTTCTCATCATCCACAGGAAGGGTATCGAGATAATAATTTAAACTCTCACTTATCACATTCCTATTATTACCATAGAACTGTATTCTGTCATGGTCGCTTCTCATAGTTGAGCCGCTGAAGGTGATTACGTCTATTATCTCTCCTGTTCTTCTAATTTTTCTTTTCATGATCCTTACCTTATATTATGAATCTTTTAGACATTTCCTCTGCAATATCATATACAACCATATGATCCTCTTCATTGTATGGTTTATTAATATTCAACACTCCTTTTCTCACTTTGAACTTCTTATCTTTTCTAAGGTGATTCAACATACCTTGTTGAAACACGCAGTCCGCCTTTTCAAGTGCTATACTGTCTTCTGTCCATTCTTTCAACGTATATCCTTTGCTGCTCGTGCTTTTTGGAGAAAAATTCATAATACGTGCATCAATCCCATACCATGCTTTAACCATTCTTCTTTCAGCTTCTAATTGAAATGCGTATGATTCCCATATTCCCCCTGATTTAAAGTCGAGAATAACCACTTCTTCCTTCTCTACTTCTCTTACTTCCTTCTTCGGATCACCTTTTTTGAACTGTCCTGTAGCCCTTTGATACACGGCCCCAAAATAACCTTCTTCTTTGTATTTGAATGTCATTTTAACCATCGCATCTATCGGCGTAGCCACCAAATAGTCTTCTAATGACAATATTCTTTCAATCATCATCGGCTTAACCTTATACTCTGAACAAAATTTGGCAAACTTCATAATTCTTACAATCATATCATCAAGATCATCAATACTGTTAAAAAACCGATCAAGATTTTTCTTAGATATCTTCAGCTTGCCTTCTTGCACTGTCTTAACTACAAAGCTTCGATTTAAGACCATATCTCTACCTGTTAGGTACAATCCGTACAGATAGTGCATGATCGTTCCCCTGTCGGCTTCATACTGTGCCACCTCTTCCGGATTGCGACCAAGCATCTTCATCTCTTGCTTCCATTCCTGAAGTGCGGTCTTATCATCTACATACCCATCTTTGATTAAAGTTGTTACCGAAGCATATATCTTGGCCGTCCCATCATCCATCTTCCTTACATAAAAACGATTATCGTCTAATGTCAATCTTACGAATTTGGGAGTCTCAATCTTCTTCAATTCATCGCAGATATAAAACGGCTCTAACGTTTCCTGATTTTCTATAAACGGATTCGAATCTTCTTCTCCAGGGTTAAGAGCGGCTTCCTCTGCCGGAGCTTCCGGTTCCTCTTCCTGGGCCTGCTCTGGCTCAGGCGTCGGCTCTTTAACTACTGGAACCTGTCCGCCTCTTTCTGCTATGTCTTTATTCTTTATTAAAGACATAACTTCCTTTTTCAATTGCTCTGGTGTTTGATTAGGATCTGATACCGACATCACAACATCGTTCATTCTAAACAACGTATTTCCTTCTCCTTCCACCATAGGTATAAACCCTAAATCTGTCAATATTTTTATTTTCTCTTTCATGATCTTCCTCTAATTAATTCTTCTTTAATACAATGTAACACTGTTTCCACTTCATCTTTATCTTTATCTTTCACTGCGATAGCTATATCCTTACCATAACTCTCTCTTCGTATGTGAGCATAAAAGATAGTTTCATCGTCAGCTTCTATTCTTATTTTATAAAGTTTTCTCATATCTGTCAATTATTTCAATAATTAATCTACCTCTTTCTTTAATCATCCCCCTGCTTTCCATATCCAGTACCTTCTTTACCGCATATTTCCACACAAAAGGAAATTCTGTTTCAAGTTTATCAAATTCCATCCGGTCAAGATACATGTCGAATACCGTATGCTCCGATTCATGTAGAAAAACTATATTATCTCTGCAAGTGGCAACCGACTTATATATCCTTTTTGGAAGTATGTGACATACGTTACATACTGTAGGAAAATGAATAGCCCTACCGGTCATAGACATCCGAATACTATTCAGCTCTTCCAGCATAAGACGAAAAAACCCGGATAAATCCGGGCTCTCTAACTTTTTCTTCTTGCTGCTGTTTTTAATGGATGTAATTCTATTTTTTTTCTTCGGAGTCAACTCTTTGCTCCTGCAAGCCTGGCATAAGCCATGACTTCTTATCATTACTTTTCGTCCGCATTTTTCGCAGACGTATAGCTTCTTTTCCTTGCTTTCCATTCGAATAATAATGATATTATTGAAAAGAACAATCCCGCTGAAGCCAGTAGATAAGGTACGTTCATTAATAATTTAGATACCTCGTCTGTCTTAATCACTATCAGAAGGAAAGCGCCTGCTGAAAGCAATGATATTATCGCCACAACAAGCGCTATGTTGGAAACTACATCAGCCTTACTCTTCACTCTTCTTCTCGCCTAATTTTTCAGCTCCCTTCTGAAGATCGTATTCGAATACGTCAATGATCTTCGTTTCAGCAATAGCTTCGCAATTCCAGTCGCCCAACGTGCCCTGCATGCCTTTAGTCAACACAGCTTCGGCGTCCTTAGGATTGCCGGCCTGGACATACATATAGCATGGTGTTTTCTTTTCTTTACCTTTCTTTTCATCCAGTGTAATGTAATTCACCTTACACTTATACCAGTAATCAGCTTCGCCATTGAAAAAGATTTCCGACACTTTAATAGGGTTAATTTTTACAACCTCAAAAGAATTGTACAAATCCTTGAAAATCTCCAAAGATCTTGATTCTGTCTCTGTGTAAGACAAGGCATCTACTAAATACTTTTCAGTTACTTTCTTTTTCTTGCCGTTTTCAACATTGTCAATTTCGGCTTTTACCGTAATTTCAAACCAACGATTCATGTTATTAATATTTTAATTAATTGTTTTCTTCTTCTCTAACTCAGTTTGAAGCCTGGCTGAGCACCACTGTAGTACATCCATCATCATCATATTATTATTTGATAATACACCTTTTATAACCAAAGCCAGTTGACGAGGAGACATGCGCTGACTCATATTAAATCTGCATTCTTCTTCGTTTACTATCGTAGCCACAAAATACTTACATCCTTCTAAATGTATCAGGGCTTCAGCCATAGCCTCTTTAATCTTTTCTTCTTCCTCTTTCATGTTTCTTACTTTTCGGACAAAGATATGTCTTTTGTTGCTTAATAAGAAACAAAATAATTTAATGTGAATTAATTTTCTTCCGGGCCAACATCGATAGACATATTGTATCTTTTCCTGATAAAGACTTCTGTTTCTTCATTAAACGGGCAGGCTTCTTTCAAGAAAGCCATAGCCCGCTCCGCATCTTTATCTGCTATCTCAACATATCTCTCGAAAGTCATGCTTCCTTACAAAATTTATAATTTCTTTTAGTATTTTATTGTTTTCTTCAAGAAGCTCTCTATCGGTCATGATCTCGTGAAAATATATTATTCAACATGTAATAGGCAGTAAATCTTCGATGTATGCCCATCTTACGATATGGAAAATTCTAACAGCTATTTTCCAATTAGAGTTATTTGGCCCACAGACAATAGGAGTTCCATCTTGTTTAATAGCAATCAATATTCCACTGTGTTGTGGTGTTTCGCTTGCATCATGTCACGCGCTGTTGATGTTCCATTCTGCACCCGCCATGAAGTCTTCACGTCGATTATCCTTGCGTAAAACATAATCGTCTGCATCCACTTCTTTGAGAACGCTTCTCCGAAAATGTGTTTTACCTATGGAATAATCTTTTGCTGCTTTTTCAATATCTTCTCGTTTCATTTCTTTTCAATTATTAGTGCGGGATAGCTATCAGACTATCCCGCAGCATAATTACAATCGTCCCAATCTGGCTTTCAGGCACTCGTTATAGGTTTGCATCGCTCTGGCCTGTATAATCAAAATAGACTTATGTACCGGATCAATCGCATTGACCTTTTCACTTTGATTAAATTCATTCAGCTTGTTAAGCCTTTCTTCGAGTTGCTCTTGTTCTTCAACCAGACGTGATTTAAAATCGCTTATATGAATATGGGTTTTACAAAGCCGCCCAAGGCTCAATTATCTTTAAAATTTCATCTTTTCCAATGCTTCTATCTGTTTTTTTCAAAGAAGCGATCTTTTTTTTAATCTCATCTTCTCGGCTCTTTCCATAGCTTGTTCTCTTGTCCTAAAAG
>OLRN01000090.1_pt1 | contig 95279 bp, 89 predicted proteins | sample 1673001 | NCBI WGS metagenome assembly OLRN01 (sample SAMEA3136745, study PRJEB25190) | human gut metagenome | biome: human gut; feature: human-associated habitat; material: faeces | place: Austria | collected 2013 | reverse complement strand
TGCGGGTGCTGATAAACGGCTTAATACAGCAGCACAGGAGCTATGACGCAGAAACGAACGGTCAGATTGATGCCCTCGCCCTTCACTTGTGTGACATTGCGGAAGCGATGAAGCCGGGGCGAAAGAAGAAAATCTCCTTTGAGCCGGTGGAAATCAGAGTAATTTGTCAGTGCCTTATGGAGTGGCGAAATCGAGAGATACAGGCGAAAAGACACGGCGCAGTGGATGCTATAAATGAACTGCTGATACGGTTTACCCGCTAAAGAGAAAAGTCGCTGTCAACAGACGGCGGCTTTTTCTTTTCGTGTAGTATTCAAGAAGTCATAAAGTTCTGTGAGTAATGGGAAAGACTGAAACGGCAGATGGTGAATAGTGTGCTCATCTCTTTGGTATAGGTGATGCAATAGATTAAAGTAAAATCACGATTTATCAAGAAAGTCTTGACTTTCTGGCATTTTTGTGCTACCATATTATACACAATGCGTGGGGAAGGGGTGCTCTAAGTTGACGATCAACTATAATAGATTGTGGAAATTATTAATAGACCGCAATTTGACGAAAACGGAATTAAAGAGCTTGGCTGGTGTAAGCACAAACATTATAGCAAAAATGGGGAAAAATGAGCCTATTTCGATGGAGAGTATTGCGAAGATTTCGCTTGCACTTCATTGTGGAATTGACGATATTGTTGAAATACAAGGGAGAGACTAAAATGTGGCGATGGGATCAAGGCAGACTATTGTATTTCCAATTCGATGTTTTAAGAGAAATGGCAAAAGTCCTTGTTAAATTCGATAATGTTGATATATCTCAATGCGAGCAATTGTTTCGAGATACACTTGTGAATGAAACAGGTATGCCATTTTTGCCAACTCATTATACGATCAAAAGAAACTACTCCAGAGTATTCCAATGTTCATTTCTTGCTAATTTTATAGGAACAAAGCTGGTAGTTACGGATGTATGCAGAGACCTGGCAAGCGTGAACGGCAAGCAAAAGAGCGCCGATGATTATCTGTTAAACTACATTTCAAGGTTTCGTTTTCCCTTTCCTGCGTTTGACAATTATAACTCTGCAGAGCAGCGAGTGTACCCTTTTTGTGCTATAATTAAACTGTTGCTTGCTCAAGCGGCCCGTGGAGATGAAGCCAAACTTTCACTTGATGATATTTTCTCCTACATTATTTCAAACAATTGTACAGGATTTGAGGATATAGACTATTATAAGGCTTTAACCCCCAGAGCATATAATTATACTGATACAGAACGCCGGCAATTGCGTGAAATGGTTATCTTTATTAGTCAATTGAGCATACTGAAAGTTTACAACGGCTATTTATTTTTGGATACAATTGATGAAAACGCAAAGGCCGAAGTCCTCTCAAAATTCTTAAAACCGGAAAATCGCTTCCCAAAGGCGGATAGACTTGAAGAATTTTATGAAATGACTTCAATATCGCAGAAGATCGTAATTCCAACATTTGAGGTGTTTACTTCTGATCCAACGGATATTGAATTCATTGAAGGAAATAAAAAGCGCGTGGAACATTTCCGTGTAGAACGGAGTGGCTTGCTCCGTAAGTATTACAGGCAGATGAACCCTATACCTCATTGCTGTGCCTGTGGAACAGATATGAACATCCGCTACCCTTGGACCGATTATTTGCTCGAAATCCACCATCTGCTTCCGCTGTCGTCAACAGTAGCAATTTCGAGCAAAGGTACATCCTTGGCAGATATCGTTGGACTATGTCCTTCGTGTCATAGAGCCGTACATATGTATTACAGAAAGTGGCTTCGAGCAAATGAACAAAGCGACTTCAAGTCTAAGCAAGAAGCGCATGACGTCTTTATACAAGCTACAAGGGAGATTGCATAATGAGCAAGCAAGTAAAACTTACAATTGAACAGCAAAAATCATTGCTTGACGAAGCAATTGGAAACAAGGTTCCTTTTGCTCAGGTTTTAGAACAAAAGGGATACACATATGATTCATTGCAGTATCTTAGTAACCACACTATTGGTGAAGAGTGCCTACAGCCAATACAAACGTTGGATAATATCGAGCGATCCACTGAAGATATTCCGGCTGTCAGCTTCTTCTCCGGAGCTGGTGGGCTTGATATTGGGTTCAGCTATGCTGGATTTGAAAACTTGATTTCAGTTGAATTTAATGAAACCTTTTGTAATACACTGAGGAAAAACAATCCCAACAAGGTTGTTATTGGCCCACCACATTATGCCGGTGATGTTAGTAAACACGAAGAAGTTGCGGCCATTCTCAAGAAGAACGGAGTTTCTGTGCCATTTAACGGTGTGTTCCACGGTGGACCGCCATGCCAGTCTTTTAGCATTGCTGCAAATCAGCGCTTCAATAAAGACGGTGCAAATTTTAAACGAACAGGGTTTGACGACGAAGAAAAGGGGACGCTGATTTTTGACTATATATGGTATATCAAAACTTTCCGTCCACTTGCTTTTCTCATTGAAAATGTTGAAGGAATTGCAGACTTTGATACAAATGGGCGAATTCAAGCAGCTCTCAATGATTTATCTCAGTGTGGCTACAAAATTAACAAGCCGCAGATTGTTAATGCAGCGAATTTTGGAGTGCCGCAAAACAGAATGCGATGGATCGTTGTTGGCACTCGTGGAAGCAAGCCAATCAAACTGCCAACTCCAAGTGAACGGATAACACCTTGTGGCTCTGTCTTTATGCGTGATATGGATGGTGTTCCAAACCATATTACCCGAAAACATACAGCGAAATCAGTTAGTCGTTATATGATTCTCGAATATGGAGGAAGAGATAAATTAGGCAGAGTAGACAGACTTGACCCAAGGCTTCCATCAAAGACCGTAATTGCTGGTGGAACAAAAGGCGGCGGGCGTTCTCACCTTCATCCATTTATTCCACGTACTTTATCGGTTAGAGAATGTGCGAGACTACAAACCTTCCCTGATTCCTACGAATTTACAGGAGCCAATGCTAGACAGTTCACTCAGGTCGGGAATGCTGTTCCACCACTGCTGGCATACAAACTTGCATTAGCAATTAAGCAAGCAATAGCTGATGACCTCAAATAGTAGCAGAAGTGGCGCGTGAATTATTTTCATTCCTTCCTACTTAAATATTTCCGAGCAAGACAAAAGCGTCGTAGAAATACGGCGCTTTTTTGTTACCCGGAAGCGACAAACAGCGGCTATTGCATGACGGATGGTAAGGATACCGCCGCTAAAACAAAGTCGCTCATATCGAAGGAAAACGCCCGTCATTACACCGATAATACTATCCGATGTTTGCTTACCGCCCGAAGAAGGCCGCCCCATCGGCATTTACGGCCAGCGGCGGCGCACCTTTCTGAGGGAGCATCACCGGGTGCTGTATTATAACCTGCTGACCGCCGGGACGCTGGATGGGCACCTTGCAGACATCGAGGAGCAGGCGCAGGAACTCTTTCTTCGGCTGGTAGAACAATACGCAGACACCGAGGGCGTGACGGAAAGGTTGAAGGCCAGCGAACCGCAGTCGTGGGTGCGGAAGATGAACGGCATCCGAAACCGAGCGAACGAGATCGTGATGCAGGAAATTGTATATGGGTAACGAGCAAGCGGGGGTCGATGACCTCCGCTTGTTTTGTGTGCAGAAAAGAACAATGCTGTTTTGAAACGACATTGTTCCGAACTTTGTTGACATTGTTCTTTTATCCGGGTATAATGTACTTGTGATTTTATGCGTGGAGGTATCCCCTATGGCTGAAATGATCTCGGTAAGAGAGGCAGCAGTGCGCTGGAATATAACGGAGCGGAGAGTTGCGACGCTCTGCAAAAATGGGAGAATCGCCGGTGCGGAAAAACAGGGCAATCGTTGGCTGATCCCCGCTGATACGCAGAAGCCGGCGGATCAGCGGCTCAAGACGGGCGCTTTTCGCAAGACGGAGCGCGCGCCGAAGCTGCCCCTGCCCATCGGCGTGTCCAACTACTGCCTTGCCTCGTCGGAATACTACTACATCGACAAGACGATGATGATCAAGGACTTTATCGACGAGCGTCCGATGGTGACACTGTTTACCCGCCCCCGGCGCTTTGGCAAGACGCTGAATATGGATATGCTGCGCACTTATTTTGAAAAGAGCGACAAGGATACCTCCGTCTACTTCCGGGATAAGAAGATCTGGGCCTGCGGCCAGAAGTACCGGGATTATCAGGGCAAGTACCCTGTGATCTTCCTGACCTTCAAGGATGTGAAGTTCGATACTTGGGAGGAGACCTTTGCGGCCATTCGGGATATTTTCGCAAAGGAGACCCGGCGGCACAAGGAGCTGCTGGTTAGCGATAAATGCGACGAGTACAGCAAAAAGTCCTATGAAAAGCTGGCAGACGGCAAGGTCAGCGAGGTAGAGCTGGCTTCGGCACTGCTGGATCTGTCCGGTATGCTGCACAAGCACTATGCCGTTGCGCCTATTATCATCATCGACGAGTACGACACCCCCATCCAGCAGGGCTACCAGAAAGACTATTACGACAAGGTCATCCGGTTTATGCGGAACCTGTTTTCCGGCGGGTTCAAGGATAATCAGCACCTGTCCTTCGGCTTCCTCACCGGCATTCTGCGGGTGGCCAAGGAGAGTATCTTCAGCGGGATGAATAACCTGTCCATCAACTCCGTGCTGGACAACAAATACAGCGCCTACTTCGGCTTCACCGCCGACGAGGTGATGGAGATGGCGGAATATTACGGCGCTGCCGATAAGTACGACGAGATTTGCCAATGGTACGACGGCTACCGCTTCGGCAAGACGGAGATTTTCAACCCGTGGTCGGTGGTCAACTACTTCAGCAACGAGTGCGAGCCGAGGTCCTTCTGGGTCTCCACCGGCAGCAACGATATTATCGGGGAAGTGCTTGCCCAGGCGGACGAGGAGATTTATAACCGTCTGACCTCCCTGGTCAACGGCGAAACCTTCACCACCTTCATTGACACCGGCGTGATCTATCCGCAGATCAAGAGCAATCCCTCCACCATTTACAGCTTCCTGCTGGTGACCGGCTATCTGAAGGCACTGAAAACCACGCCCTCCTTCAGCGGCGATTTTATGTGCGAGGTCTCCCTGCCCAACCGGGAGATTTCTCTGGTGTATAACAAGGAGATTTTGCAGAGGCTAGAGAATCTGATCCCGCCGTCCACGGCGATTTCTGTTCAGGAGGCCATCTTCTCCGGCGATAACGCACGGCTGAAAGCGCAGATCCAGACGCTGCTGACCCAGTCGGTCAGCTCCTTCGATACTGCCGGGGAGAACTTCTACCACGGCTTTATGCTGGGGCTGTGCGCCCTGCTGGGCGGCGCTTTTGTGACCTCCAACCGGGAATCCGGCGACGGGCGCTATGACATTCAGCTGAAGCCCACGCAAAAGGGCCTTCCGGGCATCCTGATCGAGCTGAAAGCGGAGAAAAATTGCAGCGACGAAAAGCTGAAAAAGCTGTCCGAGACGGCCTTGCGGCAGATCAACGAGAAGAAATACGAAACCGAGCTGACGACCGCCGGGGTCAGGACGATTTATAAATACGGCGTGGCCTTCAGCGGTAAAAAGGTCGAAGTGGCAGTCGGATGAGGAGAGAAAGCAATGGTTAACGAAAAAAGCAGCGTCGTGGGCGTAAATATACAGGAAAAGGCCACGATGATCTGGAATGTGGCGGATGTGCTTCGCGGGCCGTTCAAGCCCCACGAATATGGCCTTGTGATCCTGCCGATGACGGTGGTCAAGCGGTTTCACGACTGCCTGCTGCCCACCCACGATGCGGTGATTGAGCAATATGAAAAGGTTAAGAAGCTGGCGGTTATTGACGGCTTTCTGACCCATGCTTCCGGCTATCAGTTCTATAACACCAGCCGTTTCACTTTTGAGAGCCTGTTGGCCGACCCGGACAACATCGAAGCAAATTTCCGGGACTATCTGGCCGGGTTCTCCGGCAATGTGCAGGATGTGCTGGCCAAGTTCGATTTTGACAACATCATCCGCCGTATGGTGGAGTGCAACAGCCTGTATCTGGTCATCAAGGAGTTCAACTCCCCCAAAGGCTACCTCGGCCCGGATAAAATCAGCGCCGTGGACTGCGGCTATATCTTTGAGGATCTCGTCAAGCGCTTTTCCGAGTCCTTCGGCGAGGAGGCCGGAGCGCACTTCACCAGCCGGGACATCATCTATCTGATGACCGACCTGCTGCTGTGCGATGCCAAGCTGGATGACGGCAATGTGACCGTGTACGACATGACGATGGGCACCTCACAGATGCTTTCCTGTATGGAGGAGCGCATCCACGAGCTGAACAGCGATGTGGAGGTGACCTGCTTCGGGCAGGAGTTTAACCCCTCCACTTTCGCCATTGCAAAGGCGGATATGATGATCCGGGGCGGCGACCCCAATAATATGCGGTTCGGTGATACGCTCTCCGACGATCAGTTTCCGGGCTTCACCTTCCGGTACTGTATTTCCAATCCGCCCTTCGGCATCGACTGGAAGCGGGAAAAGAAGGCGGTGGAGGACGAAGCCGCCAAGGGCGAGCTGGGGCGCTTTGCGCCCGGTCTGCCGAAAATCAGCGACGGACAGCAGCTTTTTGTGCTCAACGGCCTGTCCAAGCTGGCGTCGGGCGGCAAAATGGCGATCATCCAGAACGGCTCGCCGCTGTTTGCTGGCGATGCCGGGAGCGGCCCCAGCAATATCCGTCAGTATATTCTGGAAAACGATTGGCTGGACGCCATTGTTCAGCTTTCCACCGACCAGTTTATGAACACCGGCATTTCCACCTATATCTGGGTGCTGTGTAAGGACAAGCCCGCCTACCGCTGCGGCAAGGTGCAGCTCATTGACGCGTCCCACTGCTACGAGCAGCGCCGCAAATCCATCGGCACCAAGCGCAACGACATCAGCGACCATTGCCGGGAGCTGATCGTGCAGGCCTACGGCGAATACCGGAACAACGCCGTGTATGGGGACAAGTCCGGCGTGTACTGCGAGAGCAAGATCTTCGGCAGTGAGGAGTTCGGCTACAACAAAATCGTGGTGGAGCGTCCGCAGCGGGACGAAAACGGCGAGATCGTGATGAAGCGGGGCAAGCCGGTGGCGGACACCGCCCTGCGGGACACCGAAAATGTGCCGCTGGTGCAGGACATTGACGCCTATTTTGCACGGGAAGTACTGCCCTATGCCCCGGATGCGTGGATCGACAAGAGCAAGACCAAGGTGGGCTATGAAATTCCGATGACCCGCTATTTCTACGAGTATCAGCCGCCGGAGCCGGTGGACGACATTGTGGAGCGGATTCAAAAGCTGGAGCGTGAAATTGCCGACAGCCTGAACACGCTGTTCCATAAGGAGGGATAAAGATGGAAAATGAGAATATTGTAAAAGAAACAGTATTGTCTGTCGCAAAAGAAACAGCTAAAGATGTCTATGCGGACACAGTACAACCAACAGCAAAGAATGTGGGTGGATTTTTCGGGACATTGTCCGGCTTTTTCAATCATGTGGTCATGTACCCTCTGAAAAAACTCAACATTAGATATGAGCAAAAGGCAATCGCGTTTGAAAAAGAAATGGAGCACAAATATAATAGCATTCCTGAAAAAGAGCGGGTTGAACCGCAATTACATATCGTTGGACCCACAATGGAGTCACTCAAATACAACATAATGGACGATGATCTGGCGGAACTGTTCTCAAACTTACTTGTGAGTGATATGGATATGAGAACGCAAAATTTGTGTACACCTGCATTCGTAAAAGTTATTGAGCAGTTGTCACCGGCAGATTCTAGGGTTTTCAAAGCAGTTTTCAATGAATGTGCTAAAGCAGAAACAATCCCTATTTGTAAAGTGGATTTGTGCAAAATTGATGATGAGAAGTGCAAAATAAGAAAAGAATATCTGCCGCTGTATTGGGTGGGCATAGAAGTTGATAAGCTAAACCCGAATGATGTATCGAAATCACTTCAAAACTTAGAGAGGTTAGGCCTGCTGACTATTGATTTCTTAAAGTTGAGAAGTGACGATGAAGTTTATAATAAGCTGATCGATAATAGTTATATCGAATCTCTCAAAGCATGGGCGAATCAAATAACAGGAGAGTCTTATATAGCAAAAGTAGGTTCTAAGGGGCTACTGGAGCTCAATGATTTTGCAAGAGATTTTGCAAAGGTGTGTCTAAGGTGATGTTATGCGCGAAATGAAAGACAGCGGGATTGCTTGGATTGGAGTCATCCCGCAGGATTGGGAAATTGTTAGGACAAAGAGTTTGTATTGTAGTGCTAAAGAAATTGCTGGTGATCGGGCAGACGATTTTGAGCGTTTAGCCTTAACTCTTAATGGTGTAATTAAACGCTCAAAAGAAGACAGTGTTGGTCTTCAACCAGAGAAGTTTAGCGGGTATCAAATATTAAAAAAAGGCGAACTGGTATTCAAACTGATTGATTTAGAGAATGTGGCCACAAGTCGGGTTGGATTGTCTCCTTATACTGGAATCGTTTCTCCCGCATATATAGTTCTTTCTAAGCAAAGCAGAGCAAAAGATTTGGTAGTGCGTTATAGTATGTACCATTTTCTTTCTATGTGGCAAAGAGAAATATTTAATCAAATGGGAGATAACGGGGTAAGGAGTTCCTTAAACACCAAAGAGCTTTTGAATATTCCACATCCATTTCCAAGCGTTTGTGAGCAAAAACGCATTGTAACATTTTTAGACGCACAATGCGCCGAAATTGACACTGTATTGGAAAAGACCCGTGCGTCAATTGAAGAATACAAAAAGCTGAAACAGGCGGTCATTACACAGGCAGTCACCAAGGGCATCCGTGGCGACAGGCCGATGAAGGACAGCGGCATTGAATGGATTGGGGAAATTCCGGCGGAGTGGAAAGTCAATTTGATTAAGAATGTTGCAACTACGGGGAGCGGAGGTACACCTGAGTCCGGAAATCCATCCTTATATGACGGAGATATAAATTGGATTTGTTCGTATGACTTGAAGGAAAGGCCAATTACAAAGTCGGAGCGCAGGCTTACACAACTCGGTGCTGATTCGATTGCTGGGAATGTGCAACTTAAGGGAAGCGTATTGGTTGCAATGTATGGCGGGAGCGGAACCATAGGTAATAGCGGTATTCTCGAATGTGAGGCAAAAACCAACCAAGCTATTTGCAGTATAAAATTCAACAATGGATACATAACAGACTATTTCGGCTTTTACTATATACTGTCCATCAGAAAATACTGGATGCTCTTTGCTGTTGGCACAAGAAAAGATCCAAACATTTCACAAGACATTGTAAGAAAAATGCCTTGCATATTGCCACCAATTGCTGAACAAGAAGAAATCGTGGCTTATTGCAACAAAGCGTGTGATCAGCTTGATACCCTTATTACTAAGAAACAGCAATACCTTACCGAAATCGAAAACTACAAGAAATCCCTGATTTATGAGTATGTGACGGGCAAAAGAGAGGTTTGAGATATGAAGGAAGCACGAAAAACACCCGTAACAATTATTGTTGCAGTTACAGTTATACTTTTGATTTCTTATTTAATAATTGACTACTTCAATATTCCAACGGCATTGGGCATAGACATTTCCAGAATCAATATTGACTTGCTCGGAAATGTGATAAATGTGGTAATTGCTATTTTTGTATTCGTATCAGGATATTGTTTGATTGATCGTTGGAATGTAAAAAAGGTTAATAATCAGAAAGCAATTGCAGAATCTGTATTGCATTCAATATACAAAAATTGTTTGTTATATGTAGAATACCTTGATCAGCCTCAAATTGTAAAAACGCTTATAGAGCAAACCGATTTTGACAAACGCTATCATGAACTCAATGACCCAAGCCCACATATGCGGTATGCGCAGATACCGTTTATCAGTGAGTCTTCGTTGCTGTCATATTTTCAAGATGGCATTTTAGACAAGGAGAGTTTTGATACTTACCAAAGTATTAAACAGGCATTTACAGACTATGTTTTTGCTCGAGTGATTTTCTTCGATGCTCCAGAAAAATATGAGACAATGCATAGTAAAGTTGTGCAATTATTAAAAGAACAACTACGTTCATATGGAAAATAATTCTTAGGAGTGCGGAAAGGAATGAAACTATGATCACCACCGAAAAGCGTTTTGAAGCGGATATAGAATCCTTCTTTCTCTCCCCGGCGGGCGGATATACCAAGGGTGCAGACACCTATGACGCCAAACAGGGGCTCTATGTGAATACCCTGATCGACTTCGTTCAGCGCACCCAGCCCAAGGAGTGGGCGCGATTTGAAAATGCCAATCAGCTTGACCCGGTGCGTAAGTTCTGCACGGCGTTCAACACGGCTTGCGAGACGGAGGGGCTGCTCTCTGTCCTGCGCCACGGCTTCAAGCACCGTGGGCTGCGTTTTCGGGTGTGCTATTTTAAGCCGGAGTCTGCCCTGAATCAGGCGGCGGCTGCCCAGTGGGCGGCAAACACCATCGAGTGCTATCGCCAGTGGTACTTCTCTGCCGACACGAAAAAGAGCGTGGATATGGTGCTGGTGCTCAACGGCATCCCGGTATTCGCCTTCGAATTAAAAAACCAGTACACCGGACAAACGGTGGATGACGCCAAGCGGCAGTGGATGTATGACCGCGACCCGCGAGAGTTTTGCTTCCAGTTCAACAAGCGCATTCTGGCCTATTTCTGCGTGGATCACACCGAGGTGTGGATGACCACAAAGCTCGCCGGAAAGAACACCTATTTCCTGCCCTTTAACCAGGGCTCCAACGGAGCCGGAAACGACGGCGGCAAGGGCAATCCGGCAAACCCAAACGGCTACCCGACAGCGTATCTGTGGGAGAATGTCTTTCAGAAGGACAGTATGATGGACATTGTCCAGAAGTTTATGAACCTGAAGGACGGCAAAACGCTGATTTTTCCGCGCTATCATCAGCTGGATGTGGTGCGCAAGCTGTTGGCCGATGTCAGGCAGAACGGAGCGGGGCATAATTACCTGATCCAGCACAGCGCCGGAAGCGGCAAGTCCAATTCCATTGCGTGGACGGCTTACCGGCTGGCCTCGTTGTTCAATGAGGAGAACAAGCCGGTGTTCTCCAGTGTGGTCGTCGTTACCGACCGCACCGTGCTGGATGCGCAGCTGCAGGAGACCATTTCCGGCTTTGACCACACCCTCGGCGCCATTGAGACCATCGGGGAAGATAAGACCTCCAAGGACCTGCGGGACGCCATCAACGGCGGCGTGCGCATTATCGTCACCACCTTGCAGAAGTTCCCGGTCATCTATCAGGAAGTGGATAAAGTAGCGGGACGGAACTTTGCGATTATCGTAGACGAGGCCCATTCTTCCCAAACCGGCAGCTCGGCTCTGAAACTGAAAGCCGCCCTTGCGGATACCGAGGACGCTCTGCGGGAATACGCTGAGATCGAAGGCAAGGCCGAAGAAGAGCTGGACCCGGACGACCGCCTGATGCGGGAAATGACCGTTCAGGGGCGGCATAAGAACCTATCCTTCTTTGCCTTTACTGCAACGCCCAAGGACAAGACACTGGAATTGTTCGGCACGGAATATGAGGACGGCAGCTTTCATCCGTTCCACATTTACAGTATGCGGCAGGCCATTGAGGAAGGCTTTATTCTGGATGTGCTCCAGAACTATATGACCTATGACACCTGCTTCAAAATCGTCAAAACCTCCAAAGATAATCCGGATGTGCCCGCCAGCCGTGCAGCTAAGGTGATCCGCAAATATCAGGAGCTGCATCCGTATAATATCTCCCAAAAGGCACAGATCATCGTGGAGACCTTCCGGGAAACCACCCGAAACAAGATCGGCGGCAAGGGCAAAATGATGATCATTACCTCGTCCCGCCTTGCGGCAGTGCGCTACTACCACGAGGTCAAACGCTACATAGAGGAGCAGAAGTACAACGATGTGCAGGTGCTGGTGGCCTTTTCGGGTGCTGTGCAGGACGGTGATACAGAATACACCGAGCCGAAACTGAATGTTCGTGCGGATGGGACGCACATCGCCGAAACGCAGACCAAGGCGGAGTTCCACGACCATTTCAATGTGCTGATCGTTGCCGAGAAGTACCAGACCGGGTTTGACGAGCCGCTGCTGCACACGATGATCGTGGACAAGAAACTGAAGGGCGTCAAAGCGGTGCAGACGCTGTCCAGATTGAATCGCACCTGCACCGGCAAGGTGGACACTTTCGTTCTCGATTTTGCCAACAAGAAAGAGGACATTTTGGAGGCGTTTCAGCCGTTCTATCAAGAAACCTCGCTTTCGCAGGAGGTCAACGCTGACCTGATCTATCAGACGCAGAAGGAGCTGCGGGGATTTGCGGTCTATAACGATGCAGATATTGAGGCTTTTGCCAAGGAGTATTTCAGCACAGGCCGGCAGGATGCCCGGGCGATGGGGCGAATGACCAGTGTGTTGAAGCCTGTGGCAGACCGTTATAATCAAAAAACGCCCAACGAGCGGTATCAGTTCCGCCGTCAGGTGCGCAATCTCATTAAGTGGTACGGCTATATTTCGCAGATCCTGCGGATGTTCGATAAAGAACTGCACAAGGAATATGCGTTCTGTTGTTATCTGATCAATTTGCTGCCTGCGGAAACCACGGATATGGTGGACCTTGAGGGTAAGTTGAAGCTGGAATACTACAAGCTGCAAAAGACCTTCGCCGGAAGCATTGAGCTGGAACAGGTGAAGGGCGTGTACGAACCGGCCAAGCAAAAGGGTGCAATGGGACTGGACACAAAGTCGCCGCTGGATGAGATCATCGCCAAGATCAACGAAAAGTACAAGGGTGAATTCACCGAGGGAGACAAAGTGCTGCTGACGGCTCTGCGCAGCCGTCTGATGGCCGACAAGAAGCTGACCAAGATGGCGCAGACCTCAGATCCGCAGATTTTTGTGGAAAGCATTTTCCCTAAGGCCTTCGGAGCAGCGGCTCAGGACAGCTATCTGGAATCGCAGGATACCTACACCTCGCTTTTTGAGGATCAGCACAAGTACAATGCCATAATGAGCGCATTGGCCGATGTAGTGTATCGGGAGATGAGGATGGGCTAACCCAAATTTATTACATTTTCAGAAGGGGGATAACAATGAAAGATGGCATAATTTTTGTTGCGGGGATCTATGGCGTGGGAAAAAGCACCTTGTGTGAAAGGCTTGGCCTCTCTATTGGAATCCCCTACTATTCAGCTGGCGACTTGATAAGCGCACTCAACGGAGAAACTTATGGTCGCAACAAAACTGTGGTAAACAAGGAAAAGAATCAGGATATTCTTGTTGCGGCAGTGAATGACAGGCTACAGAAGGATACGGCATTTATATTAGCGGGTCACTTCTGTATTTTTGATAAATCATTTAAAGTTGCAAGGCTGCCTGAGTCTGTTTTTTCGTTAATGCCAATTGTGAAGGTGGTTTTACTTGAATCAGATGTGACTAAAATTTGTGAAAATCTTCGGTATAGAGATTCCCGTTGCTATCCACTTGATGCATTGAAATCCCTAAAACAAAGTGAAAAGATGCAATGTGAAAAGATTACAAAGCAATTAGGTCTCCCACTTTACATCCATCAGATGTTATTTGACGATTCCGATGTGCAGCAAGTCAGAGAATATATTTTAGGGGGTGAGTAAATGCGAGCGCTACTCGATACGAATGTCATTATACATAGAGAAAATACTAAAGCGACAAGCTTTACTATCGGAAAACTATTCTACTGGCTCGACAAACTGCACTATGAAAAGCTGATTCATCCATACTCTATAGACGAGCTCCGTAAATATCGCAACCCACAGATGCAATCACTGTATGACGCAAAAATTGATGCTTATACAGAGATGCGATGCATTGCTCCGCAGACGGCGGAATTTACCGCACTTCTAAGTGACACCCCTAAAACAGCCAACGATCAAATTGACAATCAACTTTTGTGCGAATTATATTGTAAAAGAGCAGATATTCTAATCACAGAAGACCGCCGTATGCGCTTAAAAGCAGATAGATTAGGGCTGTCAGAGCGTGTATTCACAATCAACTCGTTCATTGAAAAATGTACCAATGAAAATCCTGACCTTATAGATTATAAGGTGCTTGCAGTCAAAAAAGAACTGTTTGGAAATATTGATGTGACAGACCCGTTTTTTGCTACCTTCCGTGAAGCGTATACGGGGTTTGAGGATTGGTTTACAAAAAAGAGCAATGAAGAAGCCTATGTATGTCGAACAGATACAGGCGCTATACTTGGATTCCTATATCTCAAAACAGAAACAGAAGAGGAAAACTACAGCGACATTGCCCCAATTTTTCGACCTAAGCGAAGATTAAAAGTTGGAACATTCAAGGTTGAAGCCTCCGGCTTTAGACTCGGTGAACGATTCATCAAGATTATTTTTGACAATGCTATTGAACGTAATGTGGAGGAGATATATGTTACACTATATATGAACCGCCCCGAATTAAGGATGCTATATGATTTGCTGGTTCGATGGGGGTTCTATAAGTATGGCGTCAAGAAAAATTGCAACGGTGAAGAAGTAGTGCTCATTAAGAAAATGACCGGTTATGATATATCAAAATCAGTCAAAGAGAATTTTCCTAATATTAGATACAATGTGCAGAAATTCTTCCTTCCGATTGAAGCACAATACCATACTCCATTATTTCCTGACTCGCAATTGAGAACTGAAGGGAAATTTGATTATCTGGGAGACAAGGCACATCGCTATGCATTGCAAAAAGTGTATATTTCCCTCTCGTATAAACGGGATATGCGTCCGGGTGATTTGCTTGTTATTTACCGAAAGGGGATAACGCCAAGAAGAAAAGCGTATGAATCTGTTGTCAGCACGATTTGTGTTGTTGATGAAGTGCGATATAACTTTTCAAGCAAAGAGGATTACCTCAAATACTGTGAAAACCGGACAGTCTTTAGCCCCGAAACGCTAAATCAGCTTTGGGAAAAGCACAGTGAAAAACTTCTGGTTGTTAAATTCATCTTTATAAAAAGCCTTACAAAACGAATTACTTTAGGCGAATTATGGAGTAGTGGAATCATACCACAATATAGCGGACCAAGACCATTTGATCATATTTCTGACGCAGATTTTGACACGATTTTAGCCAAATCGCAAACAAAAATACACTTTGAAAGGCAATGAGGCATGGCCACAATTCTATTATCTATCAAACCAGAATATGCCAATAAAATATTTGACGGGCAGAAACACTATGAGTACCGAAAACGTATTCCTAAAAAAGAGGTATCAAAGATTGTTGTGTATTCCTCTGCTCCAGAACAAGCTGTTATTGGCGAGTTTGAAGTTGTAAAAACGCTCAAGATGAAACCTACGCCGCTCTGGAACAGTACAAAAGCAAATGCTGGTATTAGCAGGTCAAAGTATAGAAAATACTTTAGTGGATGCACAACGGCATACGCTTTTGTCATTGGATCATTCGAAAAATATCCGACTTCGAAGTCGTTAGCAGACCTTAATATTCAGTCTGCACCTCAATCATTTGTATATTTAGACGATTGATATTACTACGATGGGGCACCGACCGCTTGGCCGGTGCCCTATTTATATATGAGCCATCTATAAGTCAATAGCGATTATCAGCCGTCCTCCCATCATCGGGAGGGCGGCTTTTTTGCGTCTTGATAGAAAAATTGAGAAATTTCTCGAAAACACCCTGCCAAACGGCACCCCTTATTCAGAGTAAGTAGAAGGGCCTTTTGAAGAATTGATGGAATTTTTCATATTACTTTGCCAAAATCTCAAAAAATTTCCCAATTGATTAGTAGGAGGGGCACTTAAAAAATTTTTCTAAAACCCATTTGTTATTTGCCCGAAAAGTTCCCAGTTGATTAGTAGGGAGACTCATAGAAAAATTCTAAAAAGTTTTTTCGTTCAAATCCAAAAAAATTTCCCAGTTGGTTAGTAGAGAGGCTTTCAAAGGAAATTTTCAAAATTCCTTCGTACAAATCGAAAAATTTTTCCCAGTTGATTAGTGAGGGGGTTAAAAAATAGCCCTTCTCGCTGGCTACCTATTGAGGGGACTGTCTCCCTGTGTACCTTGAAAAATGAATCGCCGCCTCCAAAGGATATGCTTCCGGCAAGCGCCGCCACGACTTCCCGAAAAAGGAACGAGCGCACCAAAGAAGCGATACGCCGTGGTGAGACTCCGGGGCAGGAACGATACAGATGAGCGGCAGCAAGCAAAAATTACCGCAGAAATGCGGTTTCAGAACAAGCAAAGGAGGTTCAAACCTATGAAGAAAGGAGAGCTCAGAGAGCTTTATCAGATGATGTTTCCGGAATACCCGGACATCGTGACCGTCAAAGAGCTTCGGGAGATGCTGGGCATCAGCCGCAAGCTGGCCTACAAGCTGATCGACTATGGGTACATCCACGCCGTGAAGATCGGCACGACGCTGAAGATCCCGAAAATCAGCGTCATCAACTATGTGATGGAGAAGGAGGTGAAGAAAGTTGGATGAGATCAAGCGCCTGACGCCCGCCCAAAGGGCACGCTGCAACCGCCTGATCCGGCGGCTGTGCGCCAACTACGACGGTGGGAACTGTCTGCCGTTGGACGATGGCGAGGGCTGTGTGTGCGTGCAGATGATTTCTTATTCGCTGCTGTGCAAATACTTCCGGCGGGCGGTTCTGCCCGCCGACAAGGCACTCTATGCCGACATTTACCGGCAGCGCACACGGCTCTGCGACCGATGCGGAAAGCCCTTTGCACCCGGCAGCAACCGGCAGAAATACTGCCCGGAATGCGGGCGCTCCATCCGGCGCAAGCAGAAGGCGGACTCGGCCAGACGGCGGCGCAGCGTCGAACATTAAGCACCGGGAAAGCCTTGAATTCCAAGGCTTTTGGGACAGCAAAGCGGGGGTGGGTGGCCGTTTCCATTCGCCCCCGCCAAAATTTACTTCTAACATTCTACAAAGGAGAATTCTATGGACAACAAACTGAAAACCGTGGACGCAGAGACCCTGCTGTCCACGCCGATGAGCAAGACAATGTTCATCGTAGACGGCCTTATTTCGCAGGGTGTCAATGTCATCAGCGGTGCCAGCAAGATCGGCAAAAGCTGGCTGATGCTGTGGCTGGGGTTGCAAGTGGCGCAGGGAAACTCTATTTGGGGGCTGCCTACGCTGCAATGCGATGTGCTCTATCTGAGCCTTGAGGACACCCAGCGCCGCATCAAAGACCGGCTCTACAATCTTACCGACAGCGCCCCGGACAACCTGTATTTTGCCGTGACCTCCGGGCTGATCGGCGGCGGGCTGGAGGAGCAGATCACGGATTTCCTGACCGAGCATTCCGCTACTAAGCTGGTCATCATTGACACGCTGCAAAAGGTGCGGGACTCCAAGGGCAGCGCCGGAAAGGCGGGAATGTACGGCAACGACTACGACGACATTTCCTCCATTAAGCGCATTGCCGACGGCTTCAACATCGCCGTTTTGCTGGTGCATCACCTGCGAAAGCTGCAAGACAGCGACGATCCCTTTAACGATGTCAGCGGTTCCACCGGCATCATCGGCGCTGCGGACACCAACTTTATTCTGCGCCGTAAGCGCAGCGGAAACGCCGCTACGCTGCTGGTCAGCGGGCGGGATGTGGAATATCAGGAACTGACCTTGCAGTTTAACGACCTTGTCTGGGAGCTGGTGGAGCGCAAGAACAGCGAGGATATTCACAAGGCAGAGCTGCCGAAATTTCTGTTTCGGGTGGTGGACTTTATGGAGTGCCGCACCGAATGGGTAGGCACGGCCACGGAGCTGCTGACCGAAATGAAGGAGCAGGAGGTCACGCCCAATATGGTCACAAAGTATCTCGGCCAGTTTGCCTATGAGGTGCTGGAGCCACTGGGCATCGAGTATCGCACCAAGCGAACGGGAAAAAGCCGACTCATCAAATTCCTGCGCCGTGACGGCGATGACGAAAATGACGCCGGGATCGCTATATAAGGAAATCCCCGTCACAACCGTCATTGCCGTCACAAACCGAAGAAAGGGGGTGAACAAATGCGCAGCAAAAACTACGGGATCAATGTCCGTGTGACCGAGCAGGAGAAGCAGAAGCTGCTGGAAAATGCCCGGTTCTGTTCTCTGTCGCTGTCGGAATACTTGCGGCGACTGGGGCTTGGAAAAGAGGTCAGAGCGGCCATCACGGAGCGGGATTATCGCCTGTTTCAGATGCTGAACGGCCTGAAAGCGGAGCTCCCACAGCTTCAGAAAGAGAAAATTCTGAGCAGGCTGGAAGCAATTTTGAATGAATTAAAGTAAACGAGAATTACGCCTGCGCAGTCTAAGCGAGCAGACTGTTTTTACTCCTGTCGGAGCCAAACAGTGTATCCGCTTGCGATGCCTGCGTCATCTGAGCGAGCAGTGCGTTTTTACTCCCGGCAGGGCCGGAGCGCAAAAACACTCGTTAGGGCGTGCCCTAAGACCCCGAAAGAAAAAACTATGAAAGTGAGGACAACACAATGAGGAAATCGGATTTTACTTTACCCACGCTGGACGACCTGTTCTCCACGCAGGCGGAGCGGGACGATGCCAAGCTGGAGCGGGTGCGGAACAGTCCGCTGGCCGAGCTGCACCCGTTCAAGGGTCACCCCTTCAAGGTGCAAAACAACGAGGAGATGCAGCGGATGATCGAGAGCATCCGCAAGGTGGGGGCCATCACCCCGGCGCTGGCAAGGCCGCTGCCGGACGGCGGCTATGAGCTGATCTCCGGCCACCGGCGGCTGGCAGCGTGTCAGGTGCTGGGCGTCGAGACGATGCCCGTCATCGTCCGGGAGCTGACCGACGATGAAGCGGTGATCGCAATGGTGGACGCCAATTTGCAGCGGGAGACCATCCTGCCCAGCGAAAAGGCATTCGCCTACAAGATGAAGCTGGATGCCATCAAGCATCAGGGCATCGCTTCTGTGCAAGTTGCAGAGAAGTTGCTTAGCGTAGAAAAAGTGGCAGACGATGCAGGTGAGAGTAAAGACCAAGTGCGAAGATATATCCGCCTGACCTACCTGATTCCCGAGCTGCTTTCGATGGTGGACGACGGAAAGATTGCCTTCAACCCGGCGGTGGAGCTTTCCTACTTAGACTCGTATCAGCAGCGGGCGGTGCTGGACGCGATGGCGCTGAACGACTGCACCCCGTCCCACGCCCAGAGCATCCGCCTGAAAAAGCTGGCGCAGGAGGGCTTACTGGATGACCAGATAGTCTACGCCGTGCTGGCGGAGACAAAGCCCAACCAGCAGGAGCAGCTGAAATTCAAGCGGGAGGAGCTGCGGAAATATTTCCCCTCCGGCTATACCGAGGAGCAGATGCGCCGGGACGTTATCAAGGGCCTGGAACTGCTGAAGTGGCAGAGAGAACGGAACCGGGACGCCCGCTGATTCGTACCGATACGGCTGCAATCAAACAAATCGCAGAATAGAGAGAACCCCAAACCGGTGGTATACTGATGCTGTCGGTTTGGAGTTCTGTTCTGCAAATAGAAAGACAGGAGGAAAACAAAATGGTAGCAGGACATTTGACTTTGAAAAACGGCAAGTATTATGCCGTGTTGAACTATAAAAACGCCGGAGGGCAGCGAAAAACGAAATGGATTTCGCTGGGGCTTTCCGAAAAGGGAAATAAGCGCAAAGCCGAGTCAGAACTGGCAAGGCTCCGAGCGGAATTTGAGCCGCCCAAAGAAGTGGGCGACCTGAGCAGTGATATGCTGTTCGCCGACTATCTGCTGGAATGGCTGGAGATCGCCAAGGGAAGGCTGGCCCACGCAACCTACGGTGCCTATCAAGGACTGCTGAAAAGCACCATCGTCCCTTATTTTCGCAAGAAGAAATTGACACTGCGGGAACTGGAAGCCCGACATTTGCAGATGTTTTATTCTGAAATGCTCAGACGGGTCACGCCCAATACCGTTATCCATTATCACGCCGTCATTCACTCGGCACTGAAATATGCAGTCAAGACCGATATGCTGATCCAGAATGTGGCGGACAAGGTGGACCGGCCCAGAAAGAACAGCTTTCAGCCGGTTTTCCTTTCGGCAGAGGAGATGCAGAAGATGTTTGAAGCCCTTCGGGGAACCAAGCTGGAGCTGCCGGTGCTGGTGGCTGCCTTTTACGGACTTCGCCGTGGCGAGGTGGTGGGCTTGAAATGGGATGCCATCGACTTTGAGCAGGGCACCATTTCCGTAAAGCGCACCGTGACCTCAACGATCATCGACGGCAAGTATCAGGAGTTCGAGCAGCAATCCGCCAAGACCAAGTCCAGTCTGCGCACCCTGCCGCTCATCGGCAGCTTCCGGGAATACTTTATGCAGGTGAAAGAGGCGCAGGAGCTGAACAAGCAGGTCTGCGGCAACTGCTACAACTATGAATACGACGGCTTTGTATTCGTGGATGAGCTGGGCGAACGGATGCGGGTGGAATACCTGACCAACGCATTTCCGAAATTCCTGGAGAGTCACGGTTTGCGCCGGATGCGCTTTCACGATCTGCGTCACCCGTATGTCAAGCTCACGACAAAAAAATTTGCAACTTTTTTTGAAAATTTCCGGGCAACCGCATAGCTGCCCGTAGCTGTTCCATACGGCGTTCATGGCTCATGCCTCCTTTCACGGTTCCGCAGTTGCTAAGAAGTCCTGCGTAACATATTCAATCTCAATCCGGTCTCCCGGAAAGATATAGACCTTATTGATAAGCCGGTCAATCAGGGCTTGCGTCAGAGTGCCGGCACTGTCTACTTCCTGAACGATTTCACGCTGTTTCAGTCTTGCTTCGTAATCGCTTTGTATCTGTTTGGTCTGTGCGGTAATAGCGGCATGGACATTCTTTGCCTGCACCAGTTCCGCGTCATATACCGCTTTCCGCTCCCTGTAGGTTTCCAGGTCAATCTCTCCAAGCGCATACTGTTCATAGAGCTGCCGTTTACTGTCCTGGATAGAGTGCAGCTTATCTTCATGCTCGGCCTGCTGAACCGTCTGCAAATCCAGCTTGTCTTTGCTGCTGTCAATTCCCAGCGCCGGACACATCTGCGCCCGGATTATCTCAAAAACCGCCTGCTCCAGATCAACCATTTTTACCCTTACCCCGTGACAAGGAAGATTTTCTGCCACTTCGGAATGACGGCAGTAAAACCAGACATCATTTCTGAGTGACATGGCATGGTCGCAACATCCACAGAATACCTTTCCACGGAGAAGGTAGTCACGCTGCTTTTTATTGGGAAGGGAGAACCGCTTAATTGAAGCATTGGCTTTCTCAAACAGTTCCTTGCTTACGATTGCCTGGTGGTGATCCGGGATTTTGAACCACTCGCTTTCATCCTTCAATTTCATGCGGCGGCTGCCAATCTCCTGTACCTTGCGCTTACCGATCACATAGGTGCCGATATACCGTTGGTCCGCCAGCATCCGCAGCACCGTTGAACTGTTCCAGACGCCATGCGTTCGGGAAACATTGTAGTGATCTTTGCCTTTATTCCTCCGGTATTCTCCAGGCGTAGGAATCTTCATGGCGTACAGTTTCCTCGTGATCTCTGCGGCGGTATTGCCGTCGGCTGCCCATTCAAATATCTGCCGGACAATTTCTGACACTTCCTCGTCCGGTTCCATACGCCCGTCTGCGCTCTTACGGTAGCCATAAGGACAAATGACGCTTTGATACTCGCCCCGGCGCATCTTTGCGTATTTGGCGCTTTTCGTTTTCATGGACATATCCCGGCTGTAACACTCACTGATAAGATACTTAAAGGCAATGTCAATCCCTCCGGTATCTCCTTTGAAATTGGCGGTATCAAAATCGTCGCTGACAGAAATAAACCGGGTATGGTAAAGCGGAAACACTCGCTCAATGAAATAGCCGGTCTCAATGCTGTTGCGGCCAAACCGTGAAAGGTCCTTCACAATGATACAGTCAATTTTCCCGGCCTGCACCATTGTCAAAAGCTCCTGTACCGCGGGACGTTCAAAGTTGGTTCCTGTATGGCCGTTATCAACAAATTCCAGGACTTCGCTGTTATCCCATTCCTGCAGCGACATGGCCTTTTCCAGAAGGAGCAGCTTTTGGTTGGGAATACTCAAACTTTCCGTCTTGAAGTCCTCCACAGACAGGCGGATATAAAGGGCAATCACATATTTCTGCTTCATTTTACCGCCTCCCCCTGAAATTCACTCTTAAACCGGAAAAAAACACGGATATTCCGCTCATGGTCGATCTCAATCCGCTCAATCAGCCGTTCAATCAGTTCCGCCGTCAATACATGGTCCTGAGCCAGTGATTTTGCGTCTTTTTCCATTGCACGGTAGCGTACAAGCTGGTCATCCAGGGCATCCATATCTTTTTCAAGCGCCTCAATATCGCCGGAAAGGACAGTGATAGATTCCTCATAACCTGCTTTCAGTTCAAAATATTCATCGCTGGTTAAAATGCCCTGTACGAAGTTTTCATACAGCCCCCGGATTAAACGCCGCTGTTTCTCTATTTCCTGCCGTTTGGCAGACATTTGGGATTTCAGCCCGTCTTTTTTCTGTTTCTGCCTTGCCTCCAACTGAAAGAGAGGAAGGGACATACCCAAAGCAACGGACAGCTCTTTTTCTAAAATAGTGGTGACGGTTGCAATCAGCTCTGTCTCCTGCATCATCACGCCTTTGCAGGTATCTTTCGCCACACGGCTGTTCGTGAGGCAATGGAACCAGTAAATATCCGGGCCTTTTTTACGTTCCGCCCGTTGCCGGTGGAGGCTCCTGCCACAGTCGGCGCAGAATACCTTACCCTTGAAAATATTCGGGGTATAGGGGCGTTTGGGGACCGCCCGGCTTTCCTCGCAGACCTGTTTCCGGTATTCCTGTACCGCAGTAAAGAGTTCATGGCTGATAATCGGCTCATGGGTGCGTCTGGCAATAATCAGGTTGTCATCGTCAGCCTTGACCTGCTGGTGGTCCACCATCTTTGTTTTGCCCTGCACCAGATCGCCGGTATAAACTTCGCTTTCTAAAATCTTCATTACCGTGCGGGTCTGCCATTTGCCGCTCCCAATCAGGCCGGGGCTGGTGATTTCACCGGTGGATTTTTTGTAGTGGCTTGGCGCCGCAATCCCCATTTCATTGAGGTTACGGACGATACGGTTCAACGCTACGCGCTCATAAGCCCATTCAAAAATCTGTTTCACGACAGGAGCCGTATTCTCATCGATCAGCAGCTTGTGGCAGTTATCCGGGTCTTTCCGGTAGCCATAGGGTGCCCGTGCGCCAATATAATCGCCGTCTTTCATGGCCTGTCTTGCCTGTGCCTTGATCTTTCTTCCAATATCCAGAGAATAGGCTTCATTTATCATATTCTTCAGGGGAAGCATAATGCCGCCGTGAAGGTTGCCGGGGTCCGCCGTGTCAAACTGGTCCGTGACCGCAATAAAACGGACATTATGCGCATAAAAATACTGCTCAATATAATAGCCGGTATCAATAGAATTGCGTCCAAGCCGGGAAAGGTCTTTAACGATCACACAGTTGATATGGCCCGCTTCAATATCAGAGAGCATCTGCTGAAATCCGGGGCGGTGGAAATTTGTACCCGTCAGTCCATTGTCGATGTATGTGTCATAGACTACAAAATCCGGTTTGTCCGCCAGAAAATCATTCAGCACCAGCTTTTGGTTCTCCACGGAGCAGCCCCGTTTCTTGTTATCCTCCACGGAAAGCCGGATATACAGTGCCACATATACATATAAGGACGGCGCCGGCATGGGAGATTCCGTCTGTTTCCTGCTTTTTCTTGCCATTTAGCCTGCCTTCCTTTCTGCGGCCTGTTCCGCGATTTGCTCCGCCAGTGCGACGGCCTTTTTATATTCATCCTGATAGTTAAATTCAATATGCAGCTCGTCCTTGCCGATTACCCGGATACTGCGGATAAGCTGCATGACCGCACGGCGGTCAATTTCTTCCATTGTGGAGAACTGCATGAAATGGTTGATCCAGCGGTTCCGCTCGCTGCGGTTCTCCAGTACATCCGTCAGGCGTTCTTCCCATTCGTCAATCGCCTTTTGCAGAAGTTCAATGTCGGCATTGTATTTCCGCTTATAGGAAAGATATTCTTCTTTGGTGAGAATCCCGCTTACCAGGTTCTCATAGAGCTTTGTCTTGAATCCCTCGATCTGCGCCCGCTGCCTTTCGTTTGCCTTGATCTGCGCGGTATATTCCTGAACCAGTTCCCGGTTGATCCGCTCCTGACTAATACTGGACAGCAGAGCATCCAGGGAAGCTACATTTTCAATATGGCCTTTCAAGCTGTCCTGCACACACTCGATCAAGTCTGTTTCCTTTAACATGACAGAGGAAGTACAGCCATTTTTCTTTCCGGTCGGGCAATAGTAGTAGTGGTATTCCTTGTCCTTGTAACGGTTCGTCTTGCGGGTCATGCGGCAACCGCAGCACCCGCAGATTAAAATGCCGGAGAACAGGTAGACCTTATCTGACTTTGGAGAGGTGCGGGTATCAATCCTTCGGAGCCTCTGCACCAGATCAAAATCATGTTTCTGGATAATTGCCTCGTGGGTACCCTCCACACGGACCCATTCGGAGGAAGGCTTGTCCTCACGCTCTTTCAGCTTGAAGTGGGGCGTCGTCTGCTTTCCCTGTACCAGCGTTCCGGTGTAGGTTTCATCCTGCAAAATACGGATAATGGTAGTCGCAGACCATTTACAGTCCTTGCGATCCGTATAGCCGCCTTTTGCATGGGGCATCCCGTGATTGCGTTTATATGCCAGTGGGGAAAGTATGCCCATCCGGTTCAGTTCATCCGCAATATGGGAAGCGCTAAACCCTTCCAGACGCTTTCTGAAAATATCCCGCACCACACCCGCCGCATATTCGTCAACTTCCAGACTTTTATGCTTATCGCCGGTTTTTACATAACCGTAAATGGTAAAGGCTCCGACAAAATCACCGCTGCGGCGTTTCACATCCAGGGCGCTCCGGGTCTTTACAGAAATATCCCGGCTGTATGCCTCATTCATAATATTTTTGACAGAGACGGTAAGGTCATCGGCAGCATCGGTTTCCGTGTCCACGTTATCATTGATGGCGATAAAACGGACGCCGTAAGCCGGGAACACCCGGCGCATATAACGGCCAGTTTCTATGTATTCGCGTCCCAGGCGGGAAAGGTCTTTTACAATTACGCAGTTGGCCTCGCCCTGCTCGATCATCCGCATCATTTCCTGGAAGGCCGGACGGTCAAAAAGAACGCCGCTGTAGCCGTCGTCAATCTTTTCCGCAACAACCTCAATTTCCGGATGCCTGGCAATGTAGTCGTCGATCAGCCGCCGCTGGTTGGCAACGCTGTCGCTTTCCACTGATTTGTCATCCGTATAAGAAAGACGGATGTACTTAATGGTCTTGTAAACCTGCATAAAAAAACACTCCTTTCTTTGCGCAGAAAAATCCCCGCAATTCAAGAAGTGTGGCTATGCCGTATTCAATTCCTTTTCCGATTTCTATTCTACCACGACCTCGCGGGAAAGTCAGCCCCTTACTGAAAAATATCCGGCTTACCGCAGGATTCCTTTGATACATTCCTCCAGCGTGGCGCCGCCGGAAGCAAAACTGGCGTGGACGGTAAACTGTCCGCACTTGAAACGGTAAGGGTTTTTGATCTGTCGGACAAATTCTGCAATCCGGTCCTCACGGGAAAGCTCCCTGTCAACCGTAACATCCCGAATGTCTACCAATGTATCGGTTCCGCCAACAGCAGGCGTGTGTTCCATAATATCAGCTCCTTCCTGAAAATTCCTGGTTATCAAAACCACATGAATAGGCCGGACCCACGGCTACTAAGCACATAAATCCGGCCCATTGTATCTGATTTCGATTCTGTCTGCCGTATTTGCCACGCACCCCCGGCAAGCCCTGAATATACAAAGCTGGGGCTGTTACAGGCTGCGGTCAGCTTTGCCGCATCATAGCCCCGCATACGCCGCCGCTTTGCCAGAGCAAGCAAACGCCGCAGGAACTCTCCCCAAGTCTTTAGGGAGCCGTGAAGAAGTACCATTATGATCTGCGCCGTCATCGCGCCCGGCCTGCCACAGCCGGTTTTGTGGGTTACGTTGATCGCTCGGACAGCCTGATTCATCACCTCCTCGGCTGCCTGTCTCCGCGCCGTCCCATCTGCCGCTCGGAACACAGAATGAAGTACCTGTAACAGCGTATATTCGGTTGTCAAGGAGCAGGCGAGGGGCGTGGCAGTTATGACAGTATTTCAGTTAGGGCGGGCCGGAGAGCATGCTGCACGGCCACACCCGTCAGGCTTGTCCTACCGAATATGTCCCTCTATTAAGTAGTACATTTTTCGGGTAAAACGACGTGGCCTTTTATAATTTTTTTTCAAAATATTTTTCCAGACTCCTAAGGCCACGACGAATACTGTCTTTTACAGAGTTTTCAGAGCAGCCCTCCTTCCTGGCGATATCAGCTTTGCTCATACCGAGGAAAAAGTGTTCATAAATTCGATGGCGCTGTTTCTCCGACAAGGCAGACAATCCTTTGAAAATCAGTTCCGACGTCTGCTGCTGTTCTAAAATTTCCTCTGGTGTGGGCTGGTCCATCAGCGCATCCCTCTCTATGCCCTCGTGTCCTTCCAGGGAATAAAATGCTTGATAACGGTATGTACGAATCCGGTACGCTTCTTCCAGCAAAGTATACTCCCGAAGCAGCAAAGCGACTTCATCCGGCACTTCAACGATCACATCCGATGTATAAAACGGGTAATAGTCCCGCAGATTGATTTCTTTCATGGGTATTTCCTCCAATTTCAATTTGTTTGAGTGGATAAGCAAAATCGAAATCAGAGGGCGGGGAGCGGCATCCCGGACAGCCTTCTGTAACACAGGCAGCCGGAAGGCTTGTATGATCCGCAGATAAGAAAAAAGCGCGTACCTGTTTTGCTATAGGTGCGCGCCAAATGGAACAATTTGATGATTGCGGGGAGAAAAGATAAAAATATGTCGATACAAAAAGCGCCGCAGCCTTTTGAGCTGCGGCACAAAAATATATTTGATTATATCGTTGTCGTTTCCTGTGGAAATATAAGACTTTCCCAATGCACATGTTCGCCCCCATATCTGGGGGAACATAAACAGATCAGTCAATATGTGTGAATATTTCCCCCAATCTGTTTCTTTGGGGACATTATATAAGGTATAACTATCAGCTTCCTTGTACTTGTCTTTCAGAATACTCCAATATTCTCATTTTTTATTATTGACTTTTTGAGAATTAAATTTATATCCAACACCACGAACGCTGGTTACGTATTCTGGCACATCAGGGGAGATTTGAAGTTTCTGACGCAATCGGCTCATAAGATTATGGATGGCCTGCGCCGTGACATCTATATAATCCTCATCCCACACATGGTAAGCGATGGTTTCAAAAGTCAGTACCCGCCTCCGATTGATAATCAGAAGATGGAGAGCATCAAACTCTTTAGCAGTCAGATCAATTTCCTGATCGCGGATACATACCGTTCTCCCTTCCAGGCAGAAATACAAATCGCCGTCCCGGATTTCTGTTAATGTCTGTATAGAATCTGCCTGTGCAGGAGAGTTGTTGAAGACATCAGGAAGACTGCCGGAAAAAGAACAATCCTGTATATTTCTGGTAATAACATAAGAAGTCAGTTCTTTTTGCTGTTTTTCATCAAGTAAGACAAACAGCTTCTCGGCAATATCTCCACCGGACTCTGACAAGTCAAGCACTGCTAATTTCCCATGCTGTCACCACCTCTTTCGTTCTCTAAAGTCTCTTTCAATTTTTGAAACGACTCATCGCTGATAACATGCTCAATTCGACAGGCGTCTTGTTCGGCGATATTCCTATCAACTCCCATAAAAACAAGCTGCTCTGTAAAAAACAAATGGCGTTCATAGATTTTCTCGGCAATCCCCAGACCTATGGCGGTCAGATGGAGGAATCCATCATCATCCACAGTCAGAAAACCGCCGCTTTTCAAAACGCCCACCGCATGACTGACACTCGGTTTGCTAAAGCCCATGTGCCGGGCAAGGTCAATGGAGCGGACCATGCCTTGTTTCTTTTGGAGTATCAGCACAGCCTCCAGATAATCCTCCCCGGACGCATGAATCTTCATAGGACCTCCTATCCTCAAAGGTTATACCGCCCAGCCAAGGCTCTCCTGCTGGATGTAGAACAACTTGTGATACAAACCTTTTTTCTTCATCAGTTCATCATGTGTGCCGCATTCCACCAATTTTCCATTGTCGAGGACAATGATCTGGTCGGCATCCACAACGGTACGAAGCCGGTGAGCAATCATAATGACCGTCTTGCCCTCCACCAGTTTTGCAATGGCCCGCTGGATTAAAACCTCGTTCTCCGGGTCAAGGGATGCGGTTGCCTCGTCCAGAAGAATGATCTGGGCATCTTTCAGCAGCGCGCGGGCAATGGAAATCCGCTGACGCTCACCACCAGAAAGCGTGCTGCCGTTCTCTCCAAGGACAGTCTGATAACCGTCCGGCAATCTCTGGATAAATTCGTCACAGTATGCCGCCTTTGCCGCCGCCATGACCTGCTCCTCGGTAGCGTTCCTATTGCCTACACGGATATTGTTAAAAACAGTATCGTTGAACAGGGTCACATCCTGGAATACAAAGGACATACAGCGCATCAGGTGTTCCGGTTCAATGGTGCTGACATCCATACCACCAATGGTGATCTGGCCTTTTCTTACATCCCAAAAGCGGGCGATCAGTTTGGAAATCGTACTTTTGCCGCTGCCGGAAGGCCCTACCAGGGCCGTTACGCTGCCAGCAGGAATAGAAAAAGACACATCCTTGATAACATCGTCCTGGTTATATCCGAAAGTGACATCTTTCAGTTCAATGTCATACTTGGATACATCCTTATCCTCGCCCTCCATAGCGGGCGTGGTCAGCAGAGTACGCATACGGTTGGTGACAGTCTCCAAATGAAACAGAGAGGTCAACTGTGAGAGAATGGCAAGGATCGGGCCGTAAATCTGTGTGGAGAACATGAGCAGCACCAACAGGGGGAGCAGTTCAATTTTGCTGCCGGTTATCAGCACCGTTCCAATGAAAATGGTGATGCCAAGTCCTGCTTGCAGGATCAGGCTGGCTCCCTGAACCAGAATACCGGAGGCCAGTTCCACCTTAATGGCGATTTTTCTCATGGCCTGGAGTGCTTTATCCAACGCATCAAAGCGGGAACCGCCAAGGCCGCAGGATTTGATGATTTTGATACCTTCCAGGTATTCCTGAATCTGGCTGGACGCCTCCAGCTTCACATCCACCTGTTTGTCAAACAGACGAAGCTGCAACTTGCGCCCGCCCAAGATGATAAGGAATGTGACCGGCATTGTGCAGAAGATAGCCAGGGCCATGCGCCAATCAAAAAACGCCAGACAAATACAAGTCAGAGTAACAGAGATAATATTCGCAATCAGCGGCGGGATGGTACTACTGAGCATGGATTCCATGCTGCTGCAATCCGCCATCATGTTGGTGGTAATGTCGGACAAGTCCTTTGTGTTAAAGAAGCTCATGGGGAGCTTGCGAAGATGCTCCGCGATCCGAAGTCTGGTCGTGCTGGCCTCCTTATAGGAAGCAATATAGGTTTTCCTATAATCGTTTTTCGCGGCCAGGAACACCAGAATAGCCGCCACCAGCCCCAGGCCCAGCAGCTTCCACAACGCGGCCCACGAAATTGCTTCTCCAGTAAACGGCTTTAACAACTCCCAAAAGAGCAGGCAGGCTACCATAGACGGAAGCAACAGCGCGATATTGGTTATTGTGCAGGCCGTAATCGCTTTTTTCAGGTCGGAGTAGCCTTTCTCCGACAGCATTAACTTTTCTTTCAACTTACTCATAGATCACACCGCCTTTCCTGTGCCAATTTTCCAGTTGATCGACTCCGTATAGCTGCTCCACATCTGCGCGTATTTTCCGTCCTTCTTCAGCAGCTCGTCATGGGTGCCGGATTCAATCAGACAGCCCTTTTCCATGACAAGGATCTGGTCAGCATTACGAATCGTAGACAGGCGATGGGCGATCATTACAACCGTTTTATTCTGAATCAGCTTTTCAAAGGCTTTTTGAATCAGGTACTCGTTCTCCGGGTCGCTGAACGCAGTTGCCTCGTCCAGAACGATAATGGGCGCGTCTTTTACGATAGCCCTTGCAATGGCAATCCGCTGGCGCTCACCACCGGAAAGATGGACGCCGGTGCTGCCGATTACAGTCTGATACCCGTTCGGAAGCTGCTCAATAAATTCATGGCATCTTGCAGCCTTTGCCGCCGCAATCACCTGTTCTTCCGTAGCATCTGGATTTCCCATACGGATGTTATCCAGGATGCTCTGCTTGAACAGGAACGTATCCTGAAATACGAAGCTGACCTTATCCATCAGCGCATCCAGCGGAATATCCCGAATGTCAACGCCGCCGATCTGAATACTTCCGTCCGTCACATCATAAAACCGGGAGATCAGGCTGGCGATGGTACTCTTACCGCCACCGGAGGGGCCGACAATGGCTGTCACCTTGCCCTGATCCGCAAAGAAAGAAACATGAGACAGGGCCTTGACCTGGGAATCGGCTTCGTAGGAAAAGCTGACATCCCGGAAAGCAATCCCATAGTTTTCGATTGTTGCCGCCGTACTCTTTTCGGGCAGGACCGGGATACGCAGGATTTCATCCATACGCTCCACGCTGCCGTCAATCTGCGTAAAGGACTCCGAGATATACATGATCTTATTCAGAACACCGGAAATCGCATGGACAATAATCAGGTAGAAAATGAATGTCAGCGAATACTCCCTGAAATCCGTAGTATGCATCCCGATCAGAACACCCACCGGAATCAAAAGCAGATAAATATTGTTGATGATCGTGGTAAAAGCAGGCATACAGTTCTGCCAGCCCAATGCGTATTCCAACACGAAAGAGGTATAGTCTGTAATGGATTTGCTCAACCGCTTAAAGGAATCGGCGGTCTGATTAAATGCTTTGATCTCCGACATACCGCGCACATATTCCACGGAGGCGCTGTTCATGTTTTCCTGAGCGGTCTGGAAACGGTGCATTTTTTCCTTTGCTTCTCCGTTGAAGCCTGCAAACTGCACAATAAAGGCCAGAACAATACCGACCAGGCAAACCACTCCATACCGCCAGTCAATTCCGAGAAGAATGATGACCAGAACAAGCGGTGCGACCAGCGAGGCCACAAAGTCCGGGAGCTGGTGAGCGATGAATTTCTCAACGCTTTCAATGTTTTCGTCCATGATCTTTCTCATTTTGCCGCTGCCCAGGGTCAGATGATACCCAAGGGGAATCTGCATGATGTGGTCGGCAAAGGCCACCTTCAATTCATAAAGCGTTCCAAACGCCGCAACGTGGGAACACAACAGGGCAAAAAAGTAAAATACGATGTTCCCCAAAATTCCAGCCAGGGCCAGCCATCCCCAGGTCGAAATCGTGGAAACATTCAAGAGCGACATATCCGGGTAAACAAACAGGATTTCCCGAATGATGTAGTAGATTGATAAGTACGGTACAAAAGAACAGATCGCAGCCAGCGCCGCCAAAAAACCTGCCAGGAACACCAGCCCTTTATGGCCGGAAGCCAGCTCCAGGCAGCGTGCCAGTCCGGTTTTCGCTTTCGGCTGCTTCTCGTTTTGCTGTGCCATTTCTAACCCTCCTTTTTGTCATATCCAATTTTGTCTAAAAGAAGCTCTGCGCCTCTGATTTGAAAATCATCGGTAATGCAGCCGTTCTCCAGGCGTATTGCCCGCTCACAGCAGGCAAGCGCACACTCCGCGTCATGGGTAATGACGATAATGGTGCGTCCCATCTTTGCCAGCTTGCGGATCATCCGGCTGACATTCCGCATATTCGTACCGTCCAGCCCGCTTGTCGGTTCGTCCAGTACGATGATCGGCGCTTCGTGCATCAGCGCCACGCCAAGGGCCAGCCGCTGCTTTTGCCCTCCTGACAGCGTGGAGGGATGCTGTTTGACAAACGGCATCAGTTCCAAGGCTTCCAAGATTTCTTCCGCTGCTTGTTTCCGCTCCGGGCTGACCTCTGCGCCGGTAGTCAGTTCATCCAGCAGGTCCTCACCGAAAAGCTGGCTGTCTAAATCCTGGGGAATGTACCAGACCTTTCCCAAGCGGCCTTTCGATCTACAATGCTTTCCGAACAAAACGACTTCGCCGGATTTCTCTTTCAATAGCCCTGCCAGGATTCGTCCTATGGTGCTTTTGCCCGTCCCGTTAGGGCCGATCAGGGCTACCACTTCTCCCTTGCGGCATTGAAAGTCAACATCCTTTGCCACAATCGTCTCACCAAAAGAGTGGTTCAGCTTTTTCACTTCCAGAACAACCTCGCTGGTTGCCGCAGACGGGATTTCTGCCTGCTCGATCTGGTGCAGGTCAGGAGTGCGAAGCCCCAGCGCCCGGATTTCCTCATTGGACAGGGCTTTCATCTGCTGCGCGGTAAATTCCCGCACAATTTTCCCTTTCTGCACACACAGGAAGCGGTCTGCCAGATCCATCAGATAGTAAAGCCGGTGTTCCGCTATAATGATGGTTTTTCCCTGCTGCTTCAAAGCGCGGATAATGTCTGCAAAGCGGTAGGTAGATGCAATATCCAGATTGGCGGACGGTTCATCCATGACATAGATTTCCGGGTCAATCGCCTCCGCAGACGCAATCGCAACTTTCTGGCGCATCCCATAAGACAGGCTGTGCAGACTGTGATCCAGAATGTCCTGAATTTTGATGTCTGCCGCTGCCCGGTGAACATGGTTCCGAATTTCCTCATGGGAATACCCATAGTTCTCACAGCCGAAAGCAATCTCACCAGCTACCTCATTGGCAAAAAACTGGCTCCTGGGGTCTTGAAATACATTCCCTGCGATTTTGCCGCGCTCCCAGGACGGAATCTCTTTCAGCGGTTTTCCGTCCACAAAAACCTCTCCGCTTAATTCCCCCTCGTAAAAGTAGGGGATCAGGCCGTTAATCACTCTCGTCAAAGAGCTTTTCCCGCTCCCTGATGGGCCGGTCATAACAATGACCTCCCCAGCGGCAATGTCTAACGATATGTGTTCCAGTTGATTTCCGTTCCCGCCATAGGAAAAGGTCAGGTCACGGATCATAATTTCTTTTCCCATTCCATTCCTCCTATAAAAGACAGCAGCACACGGCAGCTCCCACGCTGACAACAATCAAAAAGTAATCCAGCGCAGCGATCCGGCTGACATAGTAGCTTTCTTTCTTGTAGGGGCTTTCAATTCCCCTGACAATGGCAGAAGCGGCTAACTCGTCCGCGATCTTTAAGGAGCGGAACACCATCGGAACAATGGCGTATTCCAATGTGTCCATTGGATGCCTCAAAACATTGCCAACCGATTTTAAGAAGCCACGGATTTTCATGGCTTCCCTGACTTCTCCAAATTCATGCAGCACAGTCGGAGCAAAGCGGAGCATGACGATCAAAACAAGCATGATACGGGTGGGGATCGGCATTTTCCTCAAGCTGGCTGTCAGCTTCCCGGACGGGATTTTCGCCAGAAGATAGGCTGGCATAGCGGGCAGTAACAGCTTGTAAATCATGCTGAGTAGCAGCGGAGAGGGGATGCTGATCTGATATTTCGTCTCAATCATCAGCCATACAATCGCCACTAAATAGACCGCAAAGCATCCCAGGGCCTGTTTATATAAGCCGAACCAGCAAAGGATCAAAAAAATCCAAAAGGTAAAAATCCCATGCCCTAAAAAACTTGTTGCAAAAAAGGTCACGATACAGGCGCACAGCGTCAGGAAAAGAACTGTGCGCCCATCGATCCGGTCAATCCGTCTTTGCTTTTTTTCTTCGGCCATCATCCTACAATGCCCGCTTTTTGGAAATGCTTTCTGAGCAACCGCTGGCCGAACAATGTACCGAGGATGGCAAGAACCGCAGTAATGGCAATACCCAGAAGCATCAGTGCCGGAGAAGTCACCATAGAGAACTGCATATTCAGAGTATTTGCATCAAACCCGCTGCTTGCAGCCATTTCCTGATAGCTGTCCCACGCCCACCACAGCGGTACGGCGCAACCGACAAAGTTGCCGATGGCATTTACCGTCCAGCCGATCCGGTTGCGGACAGCATTGCGGTATGTATCCTTGCCAATCATGGTTAGCTCGGCAATGAGTGCTACCACCAGGAAATATGGAATCAGGAACATATAGCCCATGACGCCCTGAATTATCCCGTAGACTGCGGCCCACGCAAACAGAAGGCCATGTTTGTTGACGCGGTTTGCTGCAACCAGATAAAAGATTGCTCCAATAAAAGCATCAATACCGGCAGAACCGTACAGGTACACCACCGGAAAAGGCAGCGTAACGGAGCCGATAACCATTGCGACAAGGTAAGTAATTACCATCATTGCGGCAATCGTCATAATGTCACGAATGCCAAATTTTTTCTTCACCGTTTGTTCCATTTTAGAACCCTCCTTAAAAATAGAATGGCAGTATGGTTAGTGGTTGCTAACCATACTGCCATTCTACATCAGTTTGTTTTCCCTAACTACTCCAAAGGAAAAAACGAATCAGAAAAACAGCCCAAAAGTTAAATCACTTTTTTGCTTTGCGGTAATCCTTTGGAAGCATTCCAAACACTTCTTGAAAAGCCCTCGCAAACTTACTAATATTTGAATAACCAAGTTCACCAGCTATTTGAGTGATTGATTGATCTGTTTCCTGCAAATAAACAGCCGCAAGATTCATTTTATACTTTTTGATATGAGCATAGGGCGTATCACCATAAATCTGCTTGAAAATAGCTTGAAATGTGACCTTGCTCATTGGTTCTTTTCGCAGGAGTTCTTCTATGGATATTTTTTTGTCGAGGTTTTCTATAAGCTCTTGACGGATGCGTTTGATGATTTCAATTTGCTCTTTAGCATAATATGTTGCCTCATATTGATCTTCTATCCGCAGTTGTTTGATATGATAAAAGAGTTCCAATAATTTGATGCGGAAGTAATCTTGCCCTTCAACACCTTTTGCAGCGTACAATTCATCGAAGATATGTAACAACCGCTGTGGTGTCCGACATAAAAACCACTTTTTTTCTAATTCCAATTCTCGTCCGAGATTTAGAACATCAATGTTGTAGTACGAAAAAATTTGTTGTGTTTCCGCATCGACAGATTCCTTATCGATCACACAGCTTAATCCTACGCTATATCCAAAAGGAAACGAATAGGCTGCTGGAATATTAGCAAGGGCATTGATGCAAAATTCTCCCTCTTTCATGTGGAAAACTTTATTATTTCTTAGCTCAAACTCAACGCGTCCTTTTTGGTAATGACGGATTTCGATGATATTCTTATTAGGAATAGGCTCATGGAATGTATCTGAGCAGTTAAAATCCATAAAAATTAAGTCAATACCAGGGAAAAGAGTGTAGTCATAGAGACGACCTGTTCCATTACATTTATATTCGATTTGAACATAATCATTATATTTATCAGAAATTATAGCACATTCCCCGTACCATTCTGGTTTGTGGAGTTCACTCATGCTCATTTCCACCTCCCTATCAGTTGATATAAACTAATTATATAATAGTTTTTTAAGTAGTTTAGTTACCAATTAGAAAGAATCACTCTGTGCTTAATTTTTATTTGAGTAATACATCATCGCTCTAATTTATTGGAAAACAAATCATTGTAGAGTTGATTGTGGTAACATTTATTACATGTTATAACAAGATTTAACCTCTTTTCTTTTCCACGCAAAAGCATCTATAGTTTCAACTGTATCATCTTCACCATGCAGAACCGATCAGAAACCGCCATACTGACCTTCGTGGACATCTTTAAGCCGTTTTTAGGGATGTAACGATAGTATGGTTCATCCGCAATCACCTTTGCATTACCCCCGATCTTTGCCGCCAGTTCTTCCACTGCATCGACATAAAAGAACATCTGCGCATCGGCATGGCCTACCTGCCTCATGTACTTCTTTTGCATCATTGCCATGCCTTTTCTGTTCACGGTATCAAAAACAACTTCCATATTTCCAAATTGCCCAATCATACGCAGAAGGGCAATGACCTTATGTTCCTCAAAATAATGAAATAATCCGCCTGCAGTAACGAGAATAGGAGCATCAAGTACATCATTGCGAACTTTTTTGATCCAATCCTTTGCAAAGGCATCCCCGGAAATATATAATTCCCTCTCTGGTTCGGGAAGAAGATCTCGCCGGTATTCTATCACATGCGGTAGATCCACGGCATACCAGTGTGTCTTTCCGTTATCACATCGGTGATAGGTTGTCTCCAGACCACAGCCCAGCTGTACAATCACACCGTCCGGTCTGCGTTCCAGAAAAGCCCGAATAATCCGATCCATATTAGCAGACCGGGAAGCAGAGGCCAAAAGGGTATACTGGTTCTGCATATTCTGTTCAATCAAGTTTAACGGTAGCCTATTTTTCAATTCCAACGCCTTTTTATCATATAAAATTTGTGGGCAATGCTCAGCAGCATAAATTCTTCCCAGCATAGGGACAAACAGGGTGTCCTCCACGACTCCTAACTTGGACATAGCCAAACCTCCTGTTTTGATACATTACTTTCTGCCGACAAGCAGCCGGGAAGACCCCAGCATCATCATGGCAGCCCGACGGTGGGAGCCAAAAGCTTCCTGTGCAGTGTCAACGAGTCGTACTTCCTCATACCCCATATCTCGTAGTTTCTGCGCAAAACCTTCCATGTCACCGTACATCTTTGGTTTCATATCATCGTTGAGTGCAAAGACGCCGCCTTTTTTCAATACCCGCAGGCTTTCCAGCAGCAGTTTCTGCATATCAGCACCCATAACATTGTGATAGACATAGTTGCTGATGACTACATCAAAACTCTCATCAGGAAAATCCAGCTGCTTCGCATCACCGTGCTGAAATACACAGCGGGAAGCCACGCCCTCCCTGGCAGCATTCTTCTCGCAGAGTGCTTTGCTGTGATTATACACAGCGCCCCAGTAATCAACACCGATCACTTTTGCTTTCGGCCATGTCAGAGCTGAACGGATTGTCAATGCTCCGGAGCCGCAGCCTACTTCCAGAATCTTCCCCTCACCGTCATAGTCCAGATGAGAGAGAACGACTCGATGAACCTGTTCCATGATTCCGCCACCGCCAAAGGCATACTGCCGCCTGATCCATGTGATCCAGATCAGCAAAACCAAAAGTGCGATTGTGATAACAGTAAACAGAACACCAAGAACAGCGACATGTAATACATAAAAAGAGAGGACAGCCAGCACAGCGGCCAAAACTCCGATTCCGCCAATGATGTAAAAGACAGGGTTGGACATCCAGCTTCCATAGTCTTCTCCGTGGGTGCCAAGTCGGATATTTTCCTGCTTACAATGGTTCTTGTTCATTACATTTCCTCCTTCTTTACGCAAGTTTCCAATTCTGGCTTTCTGTCTGCAGTTTTACCATATGGGCATATACACCATTCTTTTCTTCCAGATCCTTTGGTGATCCTTCTTCTGCCACGGTGCCATCAGAAAGGACAACAATTTTATCTGCTCCTGCTACGGTACGCATCCTGTGGGCGATGACCAGAACAGTTTTATCTGCGATCAGACGGGAAAGGGCTGTCTGTATCAAAGTTTCATTCTCCACATCCAGGGAAGCAGTAGCTTCATCTAAAAGAATGATCGGCGCATTTTTCAGAAATGCACGGGCAATAGAGATACGCTGGCGCTCTCCGCCGGAAAGTTCACAGCCATTTTCCCCGATATTGGTATGCCATCCATCCGGCAGTTTTTCCGCAAATTCATCCACATTGGCAAGTTTCGCAGCAGCAAAGACCTGTTCATCTGTGGCGTCTTTGTTTCCGATTCGGATATTTTCCAGAATCGTATTGTCAAATAGTGTAACATCCTGGAATACGATGGAATACAGAGAAAGCAGTGTTTCCGGGTCAATTCGGGATACATCCATGCCTCCCACGGTAATCTTTCCTCTGTTAATATCCCAGAACCTTGCTGCCAGCCGGGATACGGTTGTTTTTCCGCCGCCAGATGGGCCGACCAAAGCCGTAACCTCTCCCTGTTTTGCCGTAAAGGAAACATCTTTCAATACGGTTTCTCCGGTATTGTAGGCAAACCCAACATGGTCAAAGACAATATCATACCCCTGATTGGAAAGCCTGTCGCTGCCCTGCTGGATCGGATGATCGAGAATTTCATTCATACGGGCAATGTTGGTTCGTGTACTGATGACTGCCGCAAGATTCTGGAGTGCGCCCTGCAGAGGGTCATATAAACGGGATACTACCAGAAGGAACATAAAGAATGTAAGCACGGAGAGGCTTCCTTGCATGAGCAGAACAGCTCCTGCCAGCGCAACCGTTGCAATACCAAGCTTCAGCACCAGCGATGCGGAAACCACAAAAACAGCAAGGCCGAATTCATTGAGGATGGAACGATGCTCCACGGCACGGATCTTCTTTTCCAGACCTTTTAAATATGCCTGCTCCGCGTTGTTCGCTTTCAGGTCACGAACCGTTTCAATGCACTCCTGTATCCCGTCTGCGCAGGCCATCTTCACATCCATCGCTTTCTGATTCAGATTTTCCTGAATCTTTGCGGAAAATCCCACAATCGCAAAGGCAACCGGCAGAACCCATAAGGCAGCCAGTGCCATTCTCCAGTCCGTAAAGAGCAGACCGATAGAAATCAGAACCGTAGAAATGATCGAACCCGCAAGCTCAGGGATAAAATGCGAAAAACTCTGCTCCAGGAAGGTGCAATCCGCCATAATGGTACTGGTAAGATCGGCTAAATCCTTTTTTCCGAAAAAGGAAAGGGGGATTTTGCGCAGATGCTCTGCAAGGGTAATGCGGCGGATACCGCTTTCTTTGTAAGTGGCAAAATAGGTCGCATTGTATTGAAAGAAAGTGGTCAGCAGAATCAAGCCGATACACACCACGCAGCCTGCCACATAAAATGGAATTTTCCCACCGGGAACACCCCCGTTCATCAGATCGCTGACCAGGTAATATAAAAGTCCCACCGGAAACATAAAAGACAGATTCTGAAGGACACAGGCCAGGCAGCCTTTGATCAGGTCTTTTGCTCCCTGTTCAGACAGGGCATATTTTTTCTGCAGTTTTTTGATCATATCACTGCACCTCCTTTGTTACCTTCCATTGCACGGAAGTCTGGTAATTTTTCCACATACGGCTGAAAATGCCGTCTTTTGCAAGCAATTCACGACTGTTCCCGCACTCGGCAACCTGTCCGTCCTGAATGACAAAAATCTGATCCACATTTGTTACGGTAGAAAGCCTGTGGGCAATCATAATCACTGTCTTTCCCTCGGAAAGTTTTGAGAAAGCAGCCTGTACACGGCTTTCGTTATCCGGGTCAGCAAAGGCAGTGGCTTCATCCAGAATAATAATCGGAGCATTTTTCAGCATCACACGGGCAATGGCAATTCGTTGCTGCTCTCCACCGGAAAGATAGACCCCCTTTGTACCGATGACCGTATCCACACCCTGTGGGAGTTTTTCCAGAATATCATCGCATTGCGCGTGATGAAGGGCAGTCAGAACTTCCTCACGGGTAGCTTCCGGTTTTCCCATACGCACATTTTCCAGAATGGACGCCTTGATGAGACGGCTGTTCTGAAATACGAAAGACACCGTGTTCATGAGTTCCTCTTTTGGGATGTCTTTCACATTAACACCACCGATTTTTACCATTCCGCTCTGGGGATCAAAGAATCGGGAAATTAGGTTGGCAAGGGTTGTCTTACCACCGCCGGACGGGCCTACAAAAGCTACCGTCTGCCCTGCAGGAATGGTCAGTGAAATATCTTTTAATACTTCTTTTTCTCCATCATAGCTGAAATGAACCGATTTCAGTTCCACGGAAGCGTTTTGAGGATGCTTTGGATGTTTCGTTTCCTCCAGAGGCTTCAAATTCAAAACACTGTCAATTCTCTGTAAAGCGTCGTCTACGATCATGGCGTTTTCACTTTGGAACATAATGCGTGTCAGTGTGACAGAAATAACCGGCGTAATAATGATATAGAAAATGAGATCCAGTAAGAAACCGGAAGTCACACCGTCTTGTGTAAGCAACAGTCCTCCGGCGATCAGTGTGGCAAAAACTCCGTTGATCGCAGCTGTATAGAACATCATCGGTGTCCGAAGCTGCTTGGTATAAGCAATCACCCATACTTTATACCGGTCAATGGAGTCTTTAAACTTCTTAAAGGAAAAGATCGTCTGGCCAAAGGTTTTTACCACCGGAATCCCACGGACATACTCTACCGCTTCGTTGGACATATCATCCAGCGCATTCTGGTATTCTTTCATCTTTTCCTGCATCTGCTTTCCGGTCATTGTCATCATGATCAGAAATCCCAGCACAACCGGAACAAGGCTCAACAGTCCCAGTCTCCAGTCAAATGCAAACAACAGCACCAAAAGACCACAGGGGGTTGCAATGGCATTGGCTCTGTCGGGAAGCTGATGAGCGAGATAGGTTTCAGTGGCTGCGCTGGATTCGTTGACGATCTTGCGCAGTTTTCCGCTGCCAAAACTTTCGGTAAAACCTAAGGGAAGTCTGACAATATGTTCCATGGTCTGGATACGCAGGTTTGTGGCGATACGAAATGCCCCTAAATGGGAACACATCAGCCCTGCTATGTAGACAAGCACCGCTATAACCGCAAACAATACTGCCATCCAGCCATTACCGGTCAGGTTCTGTGCCTGGCCAAAATTCGGCGCCACCTCCAGTACTTCCTTGATCATTTTCCAGATGTAATAGAAGGGTACCAGAGCAATCAGGGCACTGATTGCAGAAAGCACCCAAGAAGCATAGGTCAGGTACTTATGGCTGCCTGCAATTTCCAGCAGGCGTGATAAATTGGATTGTTTTTTCAAAAAAATTCCTCCTTTTCTTTGTGTTTATGATAAAGAGAACACGTCTATGTTCTTACAATATCCGAATTCGAGTTAGCTCTAGCTAACTATTAAGTAAAAATTATAAGGCATTACTGCCCCATAATTTTCATCCATCCCGCTGTATAAAAGGTGCGCATTTCTCTGACGTAGTTTTCGGCATCTTTGAGCGGCATTTCGTGGATGATCAATTCAAAAAAAGTATGAAACATTCCGGTGATCAGAATATGCTCCAGCGAAGGATCGATACGTGGAGAGGGCCTTCCAAGTCTCCTTAAAACATTCTGATAGGCATGGGTTCCATTTGTTTCAATTTCTACCATTTCATCAATAAACTCTGCAAATTTTGTTCCTTCCGAGCAGCAGAGAAGCAGTTTACATTCCTCTAAATGTTCATACGCATAATGAAGAATATCATCCATGCAAAGCCCCGAAATATCACTCATGACTTCCGGCTGCTGTACAGCAGGAAGCTCGGCAAACTCCTGTTGCGCCTTTATAAAACGGTTGAGAATATATTCGTAATGCTCACTAACGATGGCTTCAAAGAGTTCTTCTTTGCTTTTATAGTAACCGTAAAAAGCACCGGTGGTCATTCCCACGGATTTCACAATATTTCGTAGGGAAGCGTCTTTGTATCCTTTTTCTAAAAATTCCGCTTTCGCTGCCCGGTGGATACGTTCTAAAGTAGTCTGACTTTCTTTGATTCTGTTCACCTCCATAACACTGTTATATATCACTGTTATATTATATGATGTGCAGTGAGTTTTGTCAAGAATCTGTTCCTATTTTACAAGTTCGCAAGCAATGCAATCTTACGTAAGATTGCGTATTTAGCAGAAATCCCGTTCACGGAATTCCTGCTAAATGCTTGTTGGTGACATATCCCCAAACCCCTGAGATCATTGCCGGTGGCAATGGCTGCGCGTTCCGTTGGAACGCTGAAAACGAAAAGCAGACAACCTTATTGACGAGATTTTTCTGTGCTGCGCTGCGGTTGTGGCGGGGAAGAAATCTCCAATAGATATTCCACATTAGCCCGAACATTATGAAGTTCTTTCATATCATTTTTGGCCTGCTTATAGGCAGAATAGGCTTTCCGTTTTTGTTCCAGAAGATCGGTGTATTCCTCCCGGAGAGATTTGACAGAGGGGAGCTTTTTGATTCCCAACTCGTCAAAATGATTCTTTGCCGCCTGGTGCAGCAGAATTTCAGACTCATGTGCTGTCCGGTATTTTTTGCTGTACCCAGCTTTGCGATATTCTACATAGACAGCCCTCGTTTTCGCATAGTTTACGATCTGCTTTTGCAGCTCGGCATTGGCGTTCATTCTTGACTCCAAATCTTTAATCTGAACGGATAAGGTATTGAAATTAGTGGTAGCGGCGTTGGCTTTTTCCAGAAGATCCTCATAACCCATATCGCCATGTTCTTTTAAGTAGAGCACTGCCTGAGAAAGCTGTTTTAAGTTGAACACTTTTGCCCAACGCTCATAACCGGGACCTTTGCCGGAACGGATCGCAGCTTCAATATCAACCAGCAATCCAACTTTGGAAACCGGTTTTTTTGAAAAAGTATGGCGGGATTTTACTGTCCGTGTACCAGCAATTCGTTCTTTGATGGCCTGTTCTGTATAATCGCCTTTGAGCGTATCGCATCGGGTATAATTTTCCTGTCCCGGAACTCGGAACCGAAGATGTTTTCTTTCACGGTTAACTTCAATCCCGGCAGCCTCCAGCTTCTTTAGAAGTTCCTCAAAATCTTTTGGCTTTTCTTCTAATGCAGCATCAATAGCAATGCGTATCTGCTCCTGAAAGGAAGGCTGCTTTTTATTTCCCAGCCATGTGCCATAATGCTCCCGGCTGGGTTTCGGATTTTCAACAATCGAAAGACCATGTTCCAAACACAGCTTGTCATTCATTCGCCGGATCGCCCAGGTAGAGCCCCAGAAGTTGCGAAATTTTTTCTGACAGTCCAGTGTAGTAGAGTTGATAATGATGTGATTATGGACATGGTGCTTATCTACATGGGTGCAGACGACAAAGGCATGGTTTCCTTTTGTGAGTTTCAGCGCCAGCTCCCTGCCGATCTGATTGGCTTCTTCCGGCGTAACTTCGCCGGGCTTAAATGCCTGACGGAGATGGTAGGCGATCACATCATCCGCACCCTGATTTCTGCCGGTCAGATTTGCATACTGTCGTTTGGACAGAAGGAACTCTGCATCAGCAAGCCGGGTATCACACTCATAGCCATAAACGAATTTTCCAAAATCGGTTTTCTGCGGATTTTCTACATAATCAATAATATCTGCAATCGCAGTAGAGATATTCCGACCTTTTCCTACATGCAGAGGCATCAGTCTTGTGGTCGCTATTTTCGTCACCTCCTTAACTTAATTTCAATCAGAGAAGTTATAATTGCAGAAAAAGAGCGGGGCTGCCTATGCGCCCCGCCAAATCTGCTTAACCAAATATAAAATCCTTTAAGGCACTGTTTGCCCCACCAATGATCCCTACCAGCCATGCAGCCGCCAGAGGCAGACCGTATGGACTGATAAGAAAGGCGATCATAAGCCAGGCAAGACCCGGCAAAAATCCTGCGACAAAGAACAGCACCAATGCTGCCAAAAAGATGATCCCGGAAAGAATCCCAAGTACCGCACCGGAAAGGACCACCAAAAATTTACATACCAGATAAAGAATCCCCGTAACCAGCATAAAGGGAAGTGCCAGTAATTTACCTATCAAACGCATACGCTTTGCCTCCTTTCAGAAGGGTATCTGCCCTTATAAAAATTTTACCGTGACGGCAAAAAGAAAGCAACAGCTTTCCGGCTGTTTATGAAATGTTTGCAAATCCCCGGATCAGTTTGTCCATGCCATCCCAAAGGCTGTCCAGACGGGTGCGGATGTCCTCTATATCTGCGGCATAAATACTGCCGGTCTCATTGGCCCGTCTGGTATATTGGTTTAAGTTATTGGAACAAATGCGGAGAAGCCGGATCATTTCCTGAATATCTCCCATATCAAGGTGAATGATGTAGCCGTCTACGGCCATCTTTCGCAGATATGCCGACAGGTTGGTAATGCCAAGTTCCGCCATGCGTTCTTTTACCAGTTCTGCCTCCGGTTCGGACATGACAAATTCGACGCGGACGGATTTTTTGTTATGCCCGCCCTTCATCGTTCCAACCCTCTTTTATGAGATGAGACCTCCTGTGTTGAAACCACCGTCTTTGCTCTTTTGAGTTTTTCCCGCAGAGTGGTCTTTTCCAGCTTATCAAGATATTCCTCCAGTTTTCCGGCTGTCGCATGATAGCTGCGTTTGAAGCGTTCCCGTTTTAGGATCATCATCAGCTCCGGCTCATTTTCCGGCAGATAAGTCATTGTTTTAGGTGATCCATGCTCTGGCATAAGCCGGTTCATAAATTGTCTCCGTTCCTGATAGGGAATCGTGATAACACTTCCATCCTCAAATGCAACGGTTACACTTCCGATTGGACAGGTCAGCTTTTTCATTCGTTCCACATGTTCTCTGTAATTTAATGGATAGAGATCGCCAAATATTTTTCCGTCCCTGACTTCTTTCAAAGAGATGGCATAAGCCCAAACGGGATCATTTGTCTGTTCCTGGTAAAACCGCCACACTTTGTTTTCATGGCTGCCCTCCAGATAAACTTCCCGTTCACGCAGGGTATAGGTTCCGCAGGGGCGTGACATCCAAAGAAGCTGTTTATCCTCTGAACGGTCTGACACAGCCAGTTTTGAGATCAGTTCTTTATCCAGGTCAAAGTCCTCTTTATAATGTTGGGTATGAAGATCTACGATACGGGAAAGAGCACCCAGAAGCTCTACATTCTCAAATCTTACCCCAGCCATCAGCGTTCCCTTTCCGGCACAGGAGGGATCATCTGCCTTGCTTCATGTTCCGGTTTGTCTGCTTTCAGACGGTCCATCAAAGACGGCTTTGCTTCCGGCACCAGCTCCCGGATTTCTTCATCCGTCTGTCCGTCTGTCAGATCCGGGCGCACAGGAGGTTCGTTGTTCAGCCTGCCATCCAGCATATTGTAGTTGCCGGTTTGTCCTTCCTCATAAAGTTCCGCATTGCGCAGATAACTCTCCGGCGCCTGAAATGGCTGTCCGGCAAACAGAATTTCTCTTTGGATGGTAAACTGTGCAAGGACGCCATTTTGCAGTCTCGCAAATTCTTCATACTGACGCAGGGTAAGCCCTCGTTCCAGCATTTCCGCCTGGGTATGCGCCCAGCCTTCTCCATAAAGAAAATAATACATGTCTGGCTGATCACAGACAAAGCACAGGGAGCCGTCCTGATTGTCATAGTAAGATGGCTGCATATCCTGGTAATGGAAGCGTTCCTCACGCCCCAAATACACACGGTTGTCCGCACCCAGCATAGCGACCATACCCGCGTAATTACTATGAACCGCAGAGCGGATTTCTACCAGCGGATCTGTTTGAGAAGGAATCTGTCTGCCCGGAATCTCATTTTGTTTTTCCGCTGCATCATTTCTTGGTGTCACTTCTTCATGGCTGCGTGCATCCAGCTCCGGTTGAGATGTTCCTTTCCGAAAAGCACCGGGTTCCGGTTCTTTTTCTTTCACATAGTATCGGACATTTGCTGTCGTATGCTCGTTGGCTTCCTTTGCATAGTTTTCAGCATCGGCTTTGCTATCAAATTCCAACGGTTTTCCATTTTCCTTGCACCAGCTTTGTGCCGGTCCGAAAATAGAAGTGCTGCTTCGTACCGCCCATACACCATAGGTCAGTTTCTTTTCCATTCCGCATCCCTCCTTATCGTTCCTGTTGTTTGGAAGTTTGTTGCTTTTTTACCGGGTCTGCCGGTTTTGTTGCTTTTAACTGCTGACGGAGAGAATTCTTATGCTCCGGTTCGGAATCTGTGATGTTGACATATTCGCCAATGATACAGAGTGCTTCTCCATAACTGCCGGAAGCAAATACCCGGTCAGACATCTCTTTTGCCTGTTCCTTCAGACCATGCTCCCGCAAAGTCTGGGAAGCAATACCCAGCAGATTAAAAATATTCCCATCTGCTCCGATCAGAGGGCAGTCCGGTTTATCTGGCAACGGTTCCGGTGTTTCTATAAATCCGCCTAAATAATTCGGCACAAAGTCCGACAGCCATGTACCACCATAGACTTCATGGGTCTGTAAACGCCACAGAGCAAGTTTCCCTATATCCAGTTTCACATCATCAAACGGGTAAAGCAGACAGGTCCGGTCGCCGTGCTGAAAAGCAGCCACATTCTCAAACTGACTGCCATCTTTCAATATGCCTGCTTTTGTCAGCATTTCATTGATCCCGTCCACCCACTCTGTCAGATCCCCGCCACAGCCCTGTAAAATCAGTCCTTCCTTATCTGGCATACAGCGAAGATCCTCCGCAGTAATCGTGTTGATATTCAAAAAATCGCCTCCTATCGTTTTTGTTAAAATATATGTTTTGTCCGCAACTTAACCTCATTTCAAAGCACCGGAGTATTCTTATACAGCTCCCTTGAAAACAGGTGCAAAAAGCCCTTGAAAATCAAGGACTTTTAAGGCTAAGTTGCGGACATATCATGGTTGGTTTTGCCGCTTCCGGCGTTTGCGTTCCCGCTCGGATTTCCGTCTTGCATAGACCCGGCAGGCATCAGAACAATATGCCTGGCTGGTTATAGGAAGATATGCTTTTCCACACACAGGACATATTTTCTGTCTCATGGAGGTGTCCTCGCCGGTAATGGATGATTCCAGTGCTGCATCCACCGGCAGCACCGCCTTTTCAAAGTACCTGCAATAAGCACCGGTCCACCATTTATTCAGCATATAGCAAGGGCTGTCCAAAGGAAGGCAGATCTTATCCTGAGAGTCATAGTTGGCGCAAAGCTCCGTAACCAGCTTTCGGATCGCAGCCCGCTCCGAGCGGTTCAATTCCCTCTCTGCCATAACGCCTACCTTTCCGGGACACTGCTTTGCCGGCCGCTGGAAATTCCGGTTATATCAGTAATATTCCTGGGCTGTGAAAGGGCATCGGCGATAGAGTTCCGCTTTTTCTGTTTCGGTTCATGGTAAATAAAAAGTTCGTTTTTTCCAGGCACATACAATAAGCCATTTTCTTCGCACCGGAAAACATCACATTCTTTGTCGGTTGAGATGGCATAAAACCCCTTGTAGTCATAGGGCACCTTTTGCCGCTCCTGATAGGTACACAGCCCTAAGTTGGGGTCACTTGCCAGCCGTTTCGATATGGTGAAAAAGTCGCCTTCTTTTTTGTGAAATTTTCGTATGGGCGTGAAGTGATAACCGCCATATTCAAAGGTTTTTCGATCACTCATTTACGCCTGCCTTTCTTTACGGGAAATTCCAGCTTGAAATTCACATATTTACCGCCGGTATCATCCAGGATCACTTCCGCATCATAGGTCTTTCCTGTTTTTTCACTGTAAAGCCCGGACATAGAAATACGGCCCTCTTTCAAAAGAGCCGCTGCCACAGACTTTGTGATGGATTTTTTCTTGCTGGAAAAGAAACGGTTATCTTTCCAAAGAGCAAAAGAACATTCCCTGTTGTCGCAGAAAAAACCTTCCTTTCCTTCATATACCGGGGCGCCGCAACGGGGACATACCCCCACGGCTTCATGTGCAGTTCCTCTGGAAGAAGGAAACAGATCCGCAAAACGTTCCTCCGGGGCAGTATGTTCTTTTACCAGCGTCTGGCTCATATCTGCAATCTGATCCATAAAAGACGTTGCCGACAGTTCGCCATGTTCCACTTGTTTCAGCACGGATTCCCATTCTGCAGTTAAAATGGGAGATTTGATATTGTCCGGCAGGACTGCGATCAGGTTCCTTCCTTTTTCCGTAGGAATGAGCTGCTTTTTCTTTCTCTGTACAAATCCGGCAGAAACCAGCTTTTCCAGTGTTGCCGCACGGGTAGCCGGAGTCCCCAATCCTTTACGCTCGGCATCTTCCGGCATATCTTCCGCACCGGCGGTCTCCATAGCGGATAGCAGCGTGTCCTCCGTATAGTGTTTCGGCGGTGAAGTTTTCCCTTCACGGAGACTTGCTGATACAGTTTCAAAAGTCTGTCCTTCTTTCAGCACAGGGAGAGCGGCATCTTCATTTTCTCTGTGTTCCGTTTCACTCTGCCTGATACTCATACGGTGAATCCGTTCCACCTCTTTCCAGCCGGACTGTAAGATGGTCTTTCCTTTTGCCGTAAAAGTATATTCCTGGCAGTCTAACATAGCGGTGACCGCTTCAAACCGGTTTGCCTGCGTTGTGGCACAAAGCAGTCTGACGGCAAGCAGGGTAAGCACATCCCGCTCCCCGGAAGGAAGCTCTGACAGGTCTGTCCGTGCAATCTCCACAGTTGGGATGATGGCATGGTGGTCGGTCACTTTGCTGTCGTCTGTTACCCGGTCAATATCCGGCTCTCCGGCGCAGCCTTTTCCAAAGGGCATATTGTCACGCAGCCACAGGATCAGGGAAGCGGCGGTTGGCTGCATGTCCTTCGTCAAATACTGGCTGTCCGTTCTCGGATAGGTTGCCAGCTTCTTTTCATAGAGAGATTGCACATAATCAAGGGTCTGTTGAGCCGTATAGCCATAAATACGGTTACATTCCCTTTGCAGAGTTGTAAGGTCATAAAGGCGGGGAGGCTGTATAGTTTTTACCTGCTTTTCCACAGAACGCACAAAAGCGGAGTTGTGGTCACAGTCCATACGGATTTTTTCAGCCTCGGATCGTTCCGTCATTTTTTCGCCGGAAGCAGTAAAACCTCCGCAGGTGATCTCCGGCACATAAAAAGGCTTGCTGATGAAGGATTCAATATCCGACTCACGCTGTACCAAAAGTGCCAGCGTCGGTGACATAACACGGCCGACATTTAGTGTGACACCATACAGGATAGAAAAAAGCCGGGTGGCATTGATCCCGATCAGCCAGTCGGCTCCTGCCCGGCATACTGCCGCATCATAGAGCTTATCGTAATCACTGCCGGGACGGAGATGGTCAAAACCCTCACGGATCGCCGCATCCTCCATACTGGAAATCCAAAGGCGTTCCATAGGCTTATTACATCCGGCATATTCATAGACCAGACGGAAGATCAGCTCTCCTTCACGCCCAGCATCCGTAGCGCATACCACGGAATCAACCCGTTTGTCCTTCATCAGCCGGCACAAAAGAGCAAGCTGCGTTTTCTTATCCTTTGGAACTTCATATTTCCAGTTTTCCGGTAGGATCGGAAGATCCTCATACCGCCATTTGGCGTACTGTTCTTTGTAAGCCTCCGGCTGTGCCAGTTCCAAAAGATGTCCCACGCACCAGCTCACCAGATAGCCGGAACCTTCGAGATAACCGTCTTTTCTTTCCGTTGCGCCTAATACTGCTGCCAATGACATAGCAACAGAGGGCTTTTCTGCAATCACAAGTTTCAAATTTTATTCCTCCTTCATAGTTTCAAATTCTTTATCCGCAAGTTTTCCGGTTTGCATAAGACACATCAGCATAACGCCGGAAGCCATTCCTCCGGCAAAGGTAAGGAAATGTGAGATTAGGTTCCACATAAGCATTCCTCCTAAAAATGGGTAAAGAAAAACGCCCACTTCAAAGTGAGCGCATCAACAGGTATCTATTTTGTTTTTGGTTTCAAGTGATCCGGCAGGACGATCTCTCCAACCGGGATTTCCCGCAGTTCCTTTTTCATCCGGTGGGTGAAGCGGATCGTCTTTGCCGTACCGCCGGTTTCCCGTCCGTCATATACAGCGATCACTCGGTCGGAGTGCTCCACCATATAGCGGTTTCTGTGGGAGTAGACACTTGGGAGATATTTTTCCTGTATGACAACAACATCCGCACAAGCCTCCAGCAGTTCACGGGTTCTTGTTTTCTTATTCAGGCTGTCCAGACGCTTGCGGTAAGGAATCACTGCGATCAGCTCCAGCGCCGGATTGGTCTGCTTTCTTTCCAACACCAGCTCTGCAAAATACTGATCCACGCCATCTGCAAAGCCACTCATAAAACAGGTGAATCCATCTGTAACGGCAGCATCGATCTCATGTTCCAAAGCGGCTTTTATTTTGTTAATCTCATTCTGCGGCAAATCCCTGTGTCCGGTAACACAGCAAGTCTTTCCTTTCATCGGTCATCCCTCCATCTGATAGGTAAAATTCTTCACTTTTCACATAGTAATAGATTTTATTTAGCAAGTCAACGATAATACCCTTTTTCTCTTTGCGGATAATAAAGTGGTGTAAGGTACAATCTATTACAGAATGGGAGGTGAAGGCGATGTATGAAGATTTTGTCCCGGAACGATTAGCGAAGCTGCGGACACAGAAAGGAGTTTCCGCACGCGATATGTCGTTATCGTTAGGTCAGGCAAACAACTACATCAATAATATTGAGAATAAAAAGTCACTTCCCGCTATGCAGTCTTTTTTCTACATCTGCGAATATCTGGGTGTGACTCCGCAGGAATTCTTTGATGAAGGAAATACCTACCCGGAAACCTTGAAGGAATTCATTGCAGAGGCAAGACAGCTTGATCCTCAATCCATGCAATATATCCTCGGTATTATGAAAGAACTCAATAGCAGAAAGTAAGCGGTCACGGTAATGGCCGCTTTTTTCGTGACTTTCTTTATTATATTTTATAATGTTCTCGAAATGTCCGCTCCCTATACCGATAAGTATTCAAAAACTGTTCCCCAAACAGCCTTTTTCTATTCGCCGGTACTGCCAAAGCTGCCGGTTCCTCGCTCTGTTCCTAGATCTGTTACAAAATCCGCAATGACGATTGGCGTGATCACAAGCTGCCCGATACGGACTCCCTTAAAAAGAGACTGCGCCTGATTGCTTACATTGCTGATGATCGCATGGATCTCTCCACGGTAGCCGGAATCCACAGGCGGCAGTTCACAGACCAGGCCTTTTACCGCCATACTGGTACGGGGAAAGATATATCCCGCATACCCATCCGGTATTTCCAGTCCAAAACCAAGAGGAATTTTGGCGATTTCTCCGGGCTGTAAGGTACAGTCATAGGGCAGATAAACATCTGCCCCGGCATCATTGCCATGCGGACGGTAAGGACGCTGGTGCTCCGGTACACCAAAGTCGATCAGTTTTATTTTCATCGGCAGCCTCCTTCCCAAAGAGCAGGATAATCTTTTTCTAAAATATCCTCCGGCGTCATATCTGCCTGCAGTTTTCGCCCGCAGGTCATTTTCCCTTCCAGACATCGATCCATCTGACAGAAAGGCCCGGTCAGTGATGGGGCAAACAAAGCAGGGCTTAGTTCATAAAGTTCTTTCCAGACCTTTAGCAGCACAATCCTTGTTTCATCAGTATTTCTCCGGCATACCCGCTGGCTGATGATATGTTTCCACTGATAAGGGGTGGCGCTGATGAGCAGTACATTTCGTAATCCCTGGGGCGTGGCATAGCCGGCCGCATCGTGCCCGCTTCCGGCAGTGCACAGGGCTTCATAACATTTCATGCTTTCATGACAGCTTTTTAAGTACAATTCCCGTACCACTGCCGGAGCCGTCATAATAGAATACGGGACAGCGAAATCCGCCTGTCCCGTATAGTTGCTGTACTGCAGCGATGCACTCATAAATTTTACTTCGTTCTGGTGGCGGGTGATCTGCGCTAGAAAACGCCTGCTGGCGCCGACAATGGCTACCGTGATCACCGCAAATTTCTGGATGGTAGGATGGGGAAGCGCCCCCATAGCTGCTATTGTCTGAACGCTGAATGATTTTTCGTAGAGCTCCATCAGGTCGTCCATTGAGGCAATCTTATGTCCCTGCTGGGTAAGCCTTGCCGCAAAGACCATGTTTTTTTCTGCTTCCGCCACCGCCTGGCAGTTCAAAATTTTTACTTCGATTCGTTTAATTGGTATGTCCCTCCTTTACAATCGCTTTCAGTAAGAACAGATAGTTAAGACTGTCTGTGATCTTTTCATCCCATGTGTCCATCGGATAAACCGCTTCCTCGGCAAAGCACATATCGTACAGAGAAACAATATGCTTTGCCAGCATACCGGCAAGGGCACGCTGGGGCGTTGTATGCTGTAAAGCTGCCGCTGCCTTAAATGCTCCCAGCCGGTCCGGGTCATCCCCGGTGTATTCTTTGGTTTTCCGTTTCAAGGTATCAGCGCAAAGCCGTACCTGTTCGTCAAAAACGGCATTGACTTCATTTTGCGTAATATAGCATCCCTCCTTTGAAAACAAGAAACCGGCTATTCTAAAGCATCTTAGAATAGCCGGCAAATAAACGGATATGTAATTGTTTATAGTGTATTGATCTCTTTTTCCAGTTCCCGGACCGCTGCTATGACTGTCTCAAATGTCGGAACATCTCCATACAACATATCCTGCATAGAGTTATAGTCCGCTTCCAATGCTGCGAACCGGTATTCCGGCGGGAGTAATTTTAATGTGCCCGGCACAGCCTCCGGGTACTTCGCCCATGCTCTGGGATAGAATATCATTTTGAAATCTACAACTTTCTTCAGGAGATCCAGCCTGGAAAAAGCAGCTTCTTTGACCGGTGTTGCAGCCATGCGGTAGAGATCATAATAATGTCTGGAATACCGCTGCGGCATTTCCAAATGTTCCGGTCTGTTCGCTTCATGGTGTAGGATTGTGGCTTTTTCCCAGAAGGTCCGTTCCGGGGCAACGGTAAGGATTGCGGTTTCTTTTTGCTCAAAAATCTTCGGATAATATTTTGCCGCGTATGGTTCGATCAGCGCTGTTTTTGCAGGAGTCCACGCTGCCAGCGCACCAATCTCTAAACGGATCACCTGTAAGGTCGCCGTATTCGTAAAAAGGTGCGGATAGGCGAAAATGACCGTCTGTTTATCCTTTTCATCTATGTAGACATTTGCTTCACAACCGATTTCCTGGGATAAGCCGGCTTTGACTGCCGGGCAGAATGTTTCGGACAGAAATACCTCCGCACGCGCATTGGATTCTTTGTTAAAAGCATCCTGTTTTGTATTGGAACGTTTCTCCCATGGTTCATCTTTGCCATATCCTAATACACGCCAGTCCAAAATCAAATCAATATCTTCTGAAAACCGGCTGATCAGGTGAAAGGCTTTTGAAAGGCTGGTACCACCCTTAAAGGTGATGGACTCTTTCCATGGTGAGCGGTGAAATAAATAATCCAGCGTAAAACATACCCAAAAGTCTTTTTCCACGATGGCATCATTCAGCCCCATTTTATCTGCTGTATTTCTGAACAGCTCCCTGCGGTCGTTATCTGAAAGTCTTGCTATATTTCTCATTGTATCTTTTCACCTCCACAAATCTGCCGTATCGTATCGTAAACCCAATCCGTAGACTCGGTTGCTTCCTTCAAACAAGCCTGTTTATCCTTATCTGTCAGTTTTTCGGAAAGCATCTGTATGACTTCTGGCGTAACATTCGATCTGCCAAGCGTTTTTAATGCCTGTATAACCAAACTTGTCATATAGGACAATCCGGTAATCTCCTTATTGGTCCGGTGCTTAAATTCCAGCTTTGTAGAGTTCCACTCGTAGGTCTTATATGGACCATCGCTGATATAGGACCATACTGCTGTTACCTGTGTTGAAAGACCTAACAGGTTCAATGCTGTATTCCCACATGGGGCAATCGTCCAGTGATAACTTCGTGCCAATGCGTTCGCCACCGCTTCCGGGTCTGCCGCCACATATTCATCCAGAAGTTTGCTATATTTTGGTTTTTCATAAACTCCTTTCAAAATACGGCGCAATATTCCTGATTGCACTAAACGACTTAAACTTTGACGAATAGTGGATGTATCTGCAATATCCGCAAAATCAGACATCACAAAAACAGTTCCATCTTCAAGAGAAAGAACACGCTCTCGTATTCGTTTTGTATATCCGTTGTCCACAATACCGCCTCCCTTCATGTCACGAATATTATATATTATTCGTGACATGATTGCAATAGGTCCTATTCCTCTTATTTTGAGTGTTCCCATTAAAAATCTGATTTATACATCAAAAATCAAAAATTTTGCAAGGCAGTACAGTTTTCATATATGTCACATATTTTATATATTATTCGTGACATCAGGCAGTTGGCAGGTAGATCCAGTCGTGCATCAGGCACACGCTGGGTTCATCCTCCCTGGGAACCAGACGGTAGGTACATTCCCCATAGACCGTGCGTTTGTCCTCGATCTCCATGCCATAGGCTTTATAAAAGCGGTATTCCAGATTGGAGATAATACAGCGCAGGGTTTGCAGAGCCTCCCTCTGAGCTGATACGATCAGGTCACGGTCAATGCTGCGCTTCAAAAACAGCAGCGATTTGTAAAGCTGTACCTCTGTGCGGTAAGGGCGGCAGTCTTTCGTTTCCAGCCATCCGCAAAAAGCGACCGGTCCGCTCTGGATCACACTGCGGTCCGGGTGATAATACTCATAGCAGTCCAGGTTTGCCGTATTCAGAAGATAGAGCATTTCCCGGACTTCATTTTCCGGCATGTCATAAAACCGCAAAAGCGAGCGGTAAAGATGGACATAGCCGGGAATGGAAATCATGGTATTTACCATAAAATAAAATCCTCCTTGTAAACAGCAGGTGCGGGAGCTTTTGCCCCCGCACCGTCTAAAATCTATATTTCGTTATCTACTTTCACGAGTTTTCCCATGACAAGGAAGCGTCCTGTGCCGCCCGGCGTACAGGTAGAAAGGGTCAGTACCTTATCGCTGCAGGTCACAGTCACATCACTTTCCACCGCGGAACGTTCCTTCATAGCTGTAAGCCAGGTAGTATAAGCACCGTCATCCTTCCAGGAAAGCTGCCAGGGAGAAGTTTCACTGCCGGATTCTTCCGGCTTTGCTGCAAACGCCGCAAAGATCTCCATGACATAACCACCCTTCGGAGTAACGAGATACATCTGCCTGTGGGTATCAAAGTAACTTTGTTCATCGTACCGGTTCAGCAGAGCAAACATGGAACCATCCCGCATATTATGGCCGTAGACGATCGTATTGCGGTCTGAAAAACCTGCCTGATTTTCATAGTCGACAAACAGGCAGCCAACCTTGTTGTAGGTCCCGTCATAAAGATGGTTCAGGTAATACTCGTTGTTGTCAGTCTGCGTCACCGGATAATTGAGCACCGTATCAGGAAGGGAAAGCCATCCGATGATGTCCGGTCCATTTTCACGGAGCGCTTCAAAGTCTACCGAAGGCAGGACAATATCGGCATCGTCCTGTTTTGTTTCCGTTGGATCGGTTGCCTGTTCCGGGGAGGCTGTCTGCTCCGGTACTTCCACATATCCGGCAAGATCCTGATAGGCATCTTTACTCTCGGCATACTGGTTTAAGTCACGGAACACCAAAAAACCGCTGCCAAAAGCCACCAGAACGCAGAGTGAAAGGACAGAAATCCCGACAGCCGTTCTTTTTGGGGAAGTCCTGCTGTATTTTCCCTTTTTGAAATAATACACAGCAAATACGCTGCCGCCGATCAGTGCGGCTGCCAACAGTCCGCCATATAGGAAAATATACGGATCATCCCCGGTCTGCGGTACCGGCTTTTGAGGGGTGGAAGGATTGGACGGAACAGAAGGTTTTTCCGGCTTCTCCGGCTTTTCCGGTTTTTCATTAAAGAACTGGACCGTAGATGTCTGGTCAGCTTTGATCTCCACCGTAGCGGCATCAGGGATGATGTAATCCTTGCTTGCCCGGTTTGCAACTTCTGTTACGGTATAAATACCGACACGAAGGCCCTTTACTTCAATTACACCGGATTTTGGAGTGGTGAATGTCTCGCAGTAGGAGCCGTCCGCGCTCTTGACCTCGATGGCAAAACCATCTTTGCGCCCGTCGCTGGAATCCTTTGTGATCTTTAAGTTGCCGCGGTAAGCCTCATTGGTAAATCCGTGCCCGGCTTCTCCATTTTCCACAACTGCGACCTGTCCATCTTCTGTGATGGAAAAATAGTAAGCGTTTGGATCAGGCTGATAGCCCTCCGGCGCTTTGCTTTCTTTGATAAAGTAGCCGCCAGCCAGAAGGTTTTCCGCTGTATGATAGCCTGCATCGGTTTCTTTCAGCGTACCGATCTTTTGATCGTCAGGATCATATTCCTGGTTGGCGTTGGAATCCGCATACAGGTCGAACACCGCACCGGGCAGGAAACGCAGGAAAGAATTCTTGTCTTTCTTATCCTCCTTTTCCACAGGGGAAGGTTCTTCCACAGCTTCGGTTTTAGTTACCTGCACACTGCCGCGGATCAGGGTGTTTTCCACACGGATCTCGATATGCTGTCCGTCTGCACCGATATATACATGGTGCTGCTGCGGGCTTACTGTATAAAGGTCAGGGGCAGAGATCTCCTTGACGATCCAGTGTCCGTAAGGAATGTTCTCAAAGGAAAAACTGCCATCTTTTCCGGTAACAGCAGTAAGCAGCGCATTTTCTTCAGTAAATTTTTCGGTATCAGGTCTAAACAGTCCCATGAGCGCACCGGCCAGCGTGACATCTTCGCCGCCTTCCGGGTTTTCCCCAACTTTTACACCGTCTACATGCCCGCGGAGAAGTTCATTGGAAACAGCCTCGCCTTCATTGACAAGGATCTGTACCAGGGCGGTTTCCTGTCCGGCATATTCAAAGACGACCGGATATTTCTGATCCGAAAGGATATAGGCGCCGTTGGTCGTGCGTTCCTTGACATAATAGCTGCCAAACGGCAGGTCGGAAGCGAAGGAAGCGCTGTAACCGCCGGATTCATCAGACGAAACAGAGACCACTTCCAGAAGTCCATCTGCCGGGATCACGCTGCCATCTGCCGCCGTCAGGTCTGCGGAAGCATAAAGTCCAAAGGAAATATCCTTATATTCCTCGTTCATGCCAAGACCGAACAGGTCATCGGTCTCCATTGCCTTGAAAAGTGTGACATCCACTTTCTGCCGTTCGTCATAAAGACCTGTCGCTGCCTGTGTGACCTCCACGGTCTCGCCCGCATAGGTCAGTTCCACATATTCCGGTTGAGGATTCAGCACACAACCGGAAGGAGCCTGACGTTCCTCCAGACGGTAACGGCCAAGATAGAGAAGCCCGCTTTTCGCTGTGCCGTCCTCGCCGGTCGTAAGGGTTTCCACAACCGTATCTTTTTCTGCCCGCAAGGTACCGTCACCGGTATAAATATCTTCATCTGCGATCACGTCATAGACCGCTCCGGGAAGTCCAACAACCTCATACACCGGCTGGTACAGTCCGTCGTTCTCCTGGACAGAAGCAAATACTTCTCCGGTCTTTGTGATGGTAAGCTGGCCTTTCTGCGGCATATTGTACTGAGTGACCGTCGCAACCGCCTCGCTGCCGTCAATGGTAAACGGTACCGGCTGATTGGAAAGCACATAGCCATAAGGGGCAGCCACCTCATAAAGTTCATAATCCCCGGCGGCCAAAGGCTCCGGCAGCATCAGCCAGCCATCGTCAGAAACATAGAAGGTATCCAGTGTTTCCGGGTTCGGATAGTAGACGGTCTGGGTGATAAATTCCCCGGTGGAAAGATCCTTGATCTGAAAACCGGTTCCGGTCACAGGGATAATCTTTCCGGTCTCTGCGTCACATTTTTCAACTTTCAGACGGGCTGTGATGGTGCGGTTGTTCAGGATATAGCTGTAAGTCTTTCCGTCAGAGGAAATGAATACCGTAAAGTCCGGGACAAAGGCTTTGCCTTCCTCGCCTGCGATCTGATGGACCGTATAATGCCCATAAGGAAGCGGTTTACTGGAAGCAAAACCATCCGCATCCGTGGTAAGAAGGTCACGTTCACTTTCCTTTGCCGCGTCATAGCTTCCGGCTGCCTTTAAGTAAACTTCAAAGACTGCGCCTGCTTCCGGGCGTTCGATGATACCAGCATTGGGATCGTCGGTATTTTCGCCCTCAGGAACATCCGGGTCCAGGTCATCGGTGTGCTTGACAAGCTGGATATTTCCGTAAATAACCGTTTCCGTCACCTGATTTTCTGTGGTATTGAGTTCCACTTCATACAGGGAAGGGGATGCACCCACTTCATAAATGGTTTCATTCAGAAGATACCCAGTGCTCGGTTCGATTTCCCGGATCGTCCAGCCATCCCCGCATACATAATAGCGGGTCATAAAGCTGCCATCCGGCCCGGTAGTATAAGTGTCGATCAGTTCGCCATCACGGAAGATCCCATAGGTCGCCCCTGCAAGAGTGGCATCCCCCTGAGCATTTCCGGTGTCAGCATCACTCTTTACCACATGGACGCGGAATTTCTTCAGGATATTGCTGAAATGTACCGAAGAAGTCTGCCCGCTTTCAATGGTCACGTACTGTGCGGAAGGGGTCACATAGCGGTCCACCGGAAGTTCTTTTACCAGATAGGTTCCCGGCAGGAGCTTCTTTTCAATCTGGCCGTTTTCTCCGGTCGTAACTTCCTCATTGACTTCATTTCCCAAAATGTCCGTACCGGAGATATGGAAGGTGATACCGGAAACAATGCCGTCCTCACTGGTCTTGACAAGTTTTGCGGTACCGTAAGTTTCCGTTTTGATCTTTACAAAGAAGGAAACCGGATCGCTGGCGCCGGTCATCATGGTTTGGTAGCCGGGTCTGCCCCAGATCAGCATGTCGTTTGCCACCGGGATATTCTTTCGGAATTCAAACAGCACCGGGTCCATCATCATCTGCCTGCTGGTAAAGGTGTATTCATTTCCGTTTCTTGTCACAGAAACGCCGCTGCCTTTCAAAGCCTCCAGGTCGATCTTCAAGTTGTTGGTATCTGTGACCGTCAGGGTATAGAGCTTTTTTTCAACATCCCATTTCAGTTCCAGTTCCGGTGCTTCGCTTTTCTTAGAAGAAGTAAAGGAAGGGACTGTGGAATGGGAAGCAACCTGTGCCAGAATCCAGTCATAGGCTTTTTCTGCCGGTCGTCCGGCGATCACGCTGAAATACTGGTCGGCGTCTGCGTGGCCGTTTCCGTGGCGGCTGTACGGATCGCTTCTAAGTTGCTGCTGGTATTCCCAGAGGATGATCTGGGTCGCCATCTTATAGTCATCCTCGTTGATCCCGGAAACAGGGATCGCCGCACCGGGTTTCCAGCCATAGATTGCAGTCAGGGTGATCCCCCTCCTTGCCTCGGCAGGAAGCAGGTTCAGATATTGGCTGTTGCTCCCGCTTTCCGAAACATAGGTGTTTTCCGAAGTATGGTAAGGAATCCCGCTCTCCACACAGTAAACCTGGTGACTGATCCCGTCAGAATCCGTCAGCATATAATGCCGGTAAGCATTGCCCCCGGAACTGGTGTGTACGTCGATGGTTCCGTCTGCATGGTAGGCAAGATAGGTGTAAGGCGCTGGGGCGCGGTAGTGGTTCCCATCAGAGCCTACATACTGATCGCCCAGCCAGGAGCTTGCTGTCTGTCCGACAGACATGGCAAAAGCCTGAGCCGGAAGAAGCCCCAAAATGCTTGCCATACAAAGCAAAAACGCCAACAGCTTGCGAAAGCCGCGGCGCCTGGTTATGATATGTTCCATGAAAAAATCCTCACTTTCATAAAATCTAAAAGGACAGCCTTATTTGCTGTCCTTGTCGTCAAAATCATCCTCGGAAAGATATTCCGGTTCCCCGTATGCCTCATCCGGGTCAAAGCCTTCGCCATAACCGTCATCCTCAAATTCCGCATCGTCCTCGACCAGCTGTTTCGGACGCACGATTTTTACATAGTAACCGATCCCACCGACCGCAAGTAAGGCAGCAAGGATAAACAGGATTGTGCCGACGCTGCCGGTTTCTTTCTTCGGCTTTTCCGGTTCTGCCGGTTTTTCAGTTTCCGCCGGCTTTTCTTTTCCTTTGCAGCCATTTAAGTCATTTTTGCAGACCGGACAGCCGGTATTGACTTTTCCTGCCTCACATTTTTCTGTGCAGTTACAGCTTTCTTCCTGGGGAATCATGCTCATGCTGCCATTGTTCTTTTCTGCAAGCGCCATCAGGTCGGACTCTGTGACGCCGTTTAAGAAGTAGACATTGTTATCTTCCCGTTTCCCGTCGATCACCAGATAAAAGACATTGCCCGCGTCCGTAGTGATGGTGTAAAACTGTTTTTCCCCATCTGTACCGCTGATGTTGTCCTGTACCGTTCCGGTGCCTTCCGGGGTAAATGCACCTTCCGGGATCGCAGAAGTATTTTTCTGCTGTCCGGTACTGTTATCTGAACCGGAAGAATTTCCGCCGCCAGAAGGGGTTGTAGCGTTTGAGCTGGAAGGTTTTTCTTCCTTAGGCGGTTTTGTCTGTGTACCGGACGGACTCTGGGGTGCTGCCGCAGCAGGTTTCTTTTCAGGAGCCGGTTCTTTGTAATACGGATTATCCAGCTTTACCGCATCAGAACGGTTTCCTGCATAATCTTTTGCGTATATGCTTACCTGTTTTTCTGTTCCTGCATAATCTTTTAGTGCAACCGACGCTTTCCCATCGGTGAGGGAGTTGATACGGTTTTCATCAACAAAGACCGCCTCCACGCCGGATAGATCGTCACTGCTTTCTATTTTCAGGGCATCGCCCTCCAGGGAAGCAGTCAGTGTTGGCGGTGTGGTGTCTTTGGAACCGCCGGCATGAGCCGTTACAGGTAATGCGCTGACACTTACAAGAAGCGTAAGCGCCAGCAGCAGGGAAAGTTTTTTAATCCTCATGCACATCCTCCTTCTCCTGCGGTAAAACAGTTTCCGAAGGGGCTGCCTGCTGTGATTTCAAAAAATCCGCAAGCTGCTGGGGCGTCAGTTTGAAACTGCGTGCCACCTCCACATAATCGGTATTTTCCAGCTCCGTTTTCTGTTCCTCCAGCTTATGGAGCTTTGCCTGCATTTCCGCAATCTTTGTTTTGGTCTTTTCAATTTCCTTTTCCAGTTTTTCAATTTTAGGATTCAATTTATTACCTCCAATCTGTTAAGGCAGACGCCCAAATGTATAAAAATGCTGCTGCCAGTAGCTTGTATTGATGTTGGCATAAGAGATCGGGTCTCCGCAGTGGATCATCATTCCATTTCCTACATAGATCCCTACATGGCTTGCGCCGCTGGTATTGTAGGTCCCCTGGAAGAAGATCAGGTCGCCCGGTTTTGCATCCCCACTTGATACCGGCGTACATACACCTAAAAGACCGTCCGCAGTCAGCCTTCCAAAATTCCAGCCGACGCCGCAGTTGTTGATCACCCAGGACACATAGCCGGAACAGTCAAAGGAAGTGGAAGGGCTTGCGCCTCCCCATACATACGGATAGCCAAGATATTTTTCCGCCTCGGCCATCATTGCGGCAAACTGTTCATCCGCAAGGGCTTCCGGTGGAATGTCATAATCGAAGTAGTTTCCTGTGCCGCCTGAACCAACTTCCGGCAGGTGCCGTTCGCTGGTATCGCCGGTATCGGCAAAATACAGGGGATTCAGATACTGGCCGTCAACCAGGACTTCTAAATGCAGGTGGGGACCGGTGGAATTTCCGGTATTCCCGACCTTTGCGATCACATCCCCGGCTTTGACCTCCTGCCCGGCAGAAACAAGGATTTGGGAACAGTGCCCGTATTTGGTCGTCAGGGTATGTCCTTCGTATGCCTCGCCTTCAATAGCAACACATAAGCCATAACTGCCGGCATTTCCCGCAAGGGTGACTGTTCCGTCATGCCCGGCAAGGATCTCTGTGCCCTCCGGCATCCCGATGTCCACACCGGTGTGATAGTTCTTTTCCCCACTGATGGGATGTACCCGGTAACCATAATAACTGGTCACATAAGGAAGCCAGTTGGTGCCAAAGACATTTTTGACATACTGGCGGTTTCCTTTTGTCTGCAGCAGGATCTCGCAGATCTCTTTCTGGTCTGCGTTCATCCGGGAAACGACCAGGTTTTCCAAAGGTGTGACCGTGAGCTTGACATTTAAGATGCGCCATTCATAAGCCACTTCCTCCTGGGTTTCTTCTCCGGTTTCCGGGTCAACGGAAGTTTCGGTACGGTAACGGATTTCAGTTTCTTCTGAAAAGGACAGGGTATATTGTTCCTGAAAAAGCTGCCGCAGCACGCTTTCCACTTCATCGTAAGTAAATCCCTGATAAGTAGAAGTCAGATACCCCATCAGCACATACGGGTCATGCTCGATCGCACCCAGGTTATACCGGTATTCGTCATAGCCGGGGCGGTCTGATTCCACCCTGTCTATTTCCATTTGCAGATCTGTTTCCCACTCGGTATAGGTAAGCTCCGCCTGATTGATGTCCTGATCGTCTGCAAGATAGGTAGAAGCAGCCAGACTTCCCAGACCACCGGTTCCGATATTGGAGAATGTGGAAAACAGGGACATGATCAGGAAAATTACCAAAAGGAGAAGCAGGAGGACAAGGCAGATCACAGGGTGCCGTTTGACCGCATGGACAATACCGACGCTGACCCTCTCTGTTGCGACTGCGGCATTTTTTGCCTGTTTCCCGGCTTCACGGGCAGCCTTGGCATACTGCCTTTTCAGTTTTTGTTTCTGCCACATCCGGGCAATCGCATGTTTCTTCAGCTCCGGGTGGTCGCTAAGAGCCTGCCGGTGGGCAAGTCTTGCGTTTGCCTTTGCTGATTTTTGCTGTAATTTCGCTGCCTTTCGGTAGGGGGCAGTTTTATGCCGGTGATATGCCGTGCGAAGCCCTGCCTCGCCCACAAGTTCAGAGCGGTGGGCTGCCTTGATCCCCACATTTTCATCCTCTGCCTCATAAATCTTTTTATGGGCGTAACCAATGGCGGTATTTGCACCTGCCTTGACCGGACGCAGGGGTACAGGTCCTTTTACATGGGCCTTTTGGGATTTAACCTCCTTTTCAAATTTTAAGTGTTTTTTGGCTTTTCCGGTCTCCGGGTCGGAAACCGTCTCCATGCGCAGTTTCTTCCGGGCCGGCAGACGATTTTGCGCCTGCTCTGCTTTTTGTGCAGTCCGTTCCGCCTTCCTTCTTGCATGGGTGAGCTTTTTATCCTTTGTCTCCGGCGGCAGTTCATCCGCAGTAAATTCCAGCTTGGACGTTTTCGGCGGTTCGCTATCCACACCCTTTTCCTTTTGTGCTGCCTGTTCCTCCGCCTGTGCCGCTTCCTGAAAACGCTGCTGGTATTTGTTCCCATGCTGATGTGTCCGGTAACGGTGTTCTTGACCGGATCTGTCTGTGCCGCTCGGTGGGGCTGATCCTTCGGAAGAAGGTGCATATTGTCCGGTATCATGGTCTGTCACATCCTCTGTTACAAAAGAACGCCTGGAAACCTCCTGCCGGAAATTGCTTCGTCCGTTGTCCTGTGTCGGGGACTCTGTTCCGGCAGCATCCGGTATCTCAAAGCGATCCGAAAAAACATCCAAAGCGGCTGCATAAGCCTCGCCCTGTTCCAACAAGGACGCCGGTGTTTCCGGTGATAGCTGGGAAAATTCCGTCTGTACAGGGATGTCCTGCCTGTGGGTTTTGCCGGTGACAGAAGAAGGGGTGTCCCGTGCCCTGCGCAGGTCAAAATCCTGTTCGGTCTGCCTGGCTGCCGGTTGATCTTCCCCGTGGGAATCACGCACCGGCATCCGGGTATCTTTGCGCTTCCTTTGAAATTCCCTGTCGTGTGCCATTGTTCTCACCTCCGATCCATTTTAATTTTTGTCTTACGCTTTGGTCCCCGCTACTTCATCCGGTCTTGTGGTAAGCACGCTGTACAACAATGTGTCCTTCGGGAAGTGGTCCACAAAGGGGATGATCACATTTCCAAAGAACAAAAGCCCCTCGCCGGGACCGGAATGGGTCACATAGGAAAGCTGGTGCGGGGAAATTCCCAACTGCTTTGCCAAAATCTGACGGTCTCCCTGGGCCTGGTTGAGCATATAGATAAAGTCCGAGTTCTCAAAAATGTTCTCAATCTCACGGGAAGCCAGAAGGTCCTTGACATTCTGCGTTAAACCTGATGGAATTCCGCCCCATTTACGGAAGCGTTTCCAGATCTCCACGCTGAAACTTCCTGTCTGCCCTTTCAAAAGAAGGTGGAATTCGTCGATATAGAACCAGGTTGTTTTATGTTTGGAACGGTTGGCCGTGACACGGTTCCACACCGCATCCTGCATGATCAAAAGCCCGATTTCCTTTAAGGCTTTTCCCAGTGATTTAAGCTGGAAACACAGTACCCGGTGTTGATCCATCTGGATATTGGAACGGTGGTTGAACACGTTAAGGGAACCATTGACATAGATTTCCAGCGCCGTTGCGATATTCTGTGCCTCCGGTTCAGACTGTTTCAAAAGCAGCTCGTAAAGATCGCCTAAGATCGGCATATTTTCCGGGCATGGGTCCTGCAGGTATTCCCGGTACACCAGTCTGGTACAACGGTCGATGATCGTCCTTTCAATAGGGGAAAGCCCTTCTTTGCCGCCGATGATAAGGTCACACAGCGACAGGATAAAATCACTTTTCAAAGTGATCGGGTTTTCATCATCGGAATAGTCCAGATTGATGTCCATAGGGTTAATGTAGTTTGTGGAAGTAGGGGAAATATCAATGACCTGCCCCTGGGAACCGAACTGCTGTACCAGCGGCCCATATTCATTTTCCGGGTCAGCGATAATGATGTCGTCCTCCGTCAGAAGGAACACATTGACGATCTCACGCTTGGCAGAGAAAGATTTACCGCTTCCTGGGGTACCGAGAAACAGCCCATTGGGGTTTTTCAGCGTTTTTCTGTTCGCCATGATCAGGTTATTGGAAAGGGCGTTCAGGCCGTAATACAACGCCTCGCCCTCCTGGAACAATTCACAGGTGGTAAACGGTACAAAGATCGCTGTGCTGCTGGTCGTAAGCCCGCGCTCAATTTCAATCTGGTTCGTACCAAGAGCAAGCGAGGACATAAGCCCCTGTTCCTGCTGGTAATCCAGCCGTTTTAAGGCACAGTTGTATTTCTGTGCCACACCCGAAGCGGCAAAAATATCATTGAACAGCTTTTGGCGTTTGGCTGCGATATTTTCCACCAGTACCGTCACAAGGAACATGCGCTCATTGCGGCTCTGTAAATCCTGCAAAAGATTTTTGGCTTCCTCTCCATAGGTGGCAAGGTCGGTGGGAATGATGTCCATATCATACCCGGATCGGACCGCTTTCTTTTGTTCCTCAATGGTCATTTTCTGCAGGTCCGACATTTTACGCTTGATGTTTCGGATTGCCTGTGCCTGGTCGATAGACTGGATATGCAGGTTGACGGTCACGGCGTCGTTTAAGTCAAGAAGATCCGCTAAAAGCCGGTCAGTAAGCTCCGGCGCCAAAATCTGCAAAAAGGAGACAGCACCGGAATGGTCGCCTACCCGGAATGTCTTTCCATCCTTTGAAAAGGACAGCCCGGATGGGGAAATGAAGTCTTTGGTAGAAAGACCGGTCTTAGGCAGATCCGACCACTGGAAATGAAATTTTTCCTGACCGTCCGGGTGAAGCTGGCTGTGAAGAAGCTCCAGACGTTCCAGTCCGTTTAAGGATCTTGCCTGGACTCCAAGGGTCTTGAAATTTGCCAGCACATCCGTTTCAATGCGTTCCAGACGCATTTTCGCAGTACGCAGGTCATCTGCCTCGATCCCAAAGGTAATGTATTTGCGTTTGGTGAGACCGTTATTTCCTTTCTGCAACTGGTTCTTTAACATATCCCCGTATTCCTTGCGGATTCCGTCATACTCGTCGCCGCGGGGAGGGATGTCAATGCTTCTGGTAAAATCCTGCATATTGGCCCGCTGGTTGATAAAGGTAAGCTGCACATGGATCGAGGCATCGAAGTAATTTAAGAAATCGCAGTAACCCTCGAAGATCTGTGCTTTATCATCTGCCTGTGCAAGCTGATAGTTAATATCAAAAAACTGTACCGTTTTGGTGTAAAGGGTATCGGTCAGCCGGCAGATCCCATCCCGGTACATTTCACGGTAGGGAATGCTCTGCTGGACCGTCTGCGGGGCATCTGCTTTCAGCCCGGCAAAAAAGCCGCCTTTTTTAGACGGCTTGGAACGGGCAGACTTAGTTTTGCCCTGCTTTGCATCGGCTCTGGTCTTTTTGGCCTGCCTGATATTTTTTTGCAGACGCTTTTCCTGAGCTTCCTGCTGCTTGTTTTTTGGCAATCTTTGTAACCTCCTTCTTTGACATAGATTTATACAGGTTATCCGTCCTATATGGACGGTCCTTCGGCCAGAGCTTATAACGGAGCCGGTTCTTCAAGATCTTTTCTGCCGGCTGCCCGTCACGCTCATACATAGCGAAGAAGAAAAAGGGCATCATCAGCCCGATCATCAAAAGTACAGCCGCCGAATTGCCGATCGCCCCGCGGGTAAAGAAATACACCGGAAGGCCGACAAGCCCGGCAAGGCTGAAACAAATAAGCTGGCGCTTCGTCAGATTGAAGGCCAGCTTGGTCTTAACTTTGGTTAAATCCTTTGGTACAGGTACATAAGGCATCTATACACCTCCCATCGTAATATAGTTTCCGGTCCGTTACCGTGCACCGAAATCGCGTACCGGTTTCTCCGCAGCCGGACATTCCCGCACTTCCTGGGCCGCATTTTGCAGCCGTTCCAGCACAGAAACAGCCGGTTCTCTCTGACACAGGTATTCCTGGCTGTCTCGGATTCCGGCAATATTTTCCCGAATATCCATATCCACGTCGAACACATCCGAAACCGGCAAAAGCCAACGGTCTGCAAAGTATTTCAAAGGATTCTCAAGCGCCAGCACATCATCCAGCATTTCATCCCCGAACTCAAACTTTGTTGTCAGATAGGAATACGCCTCCTGCATGGCTGTAATTTCAGCAGCTTTTTCAATTAAGGATTCCTTATCTCTTGACATAAGGCTTTCCCGGTAGGCAAAGTAATTCTGTCCCAGCCGTTTCATCAGGAGCGTATATTTGTCCTGTGCGGAAGGTTCGCTTATGAAATGTTCAAATTTTTGCTCTGCATCAATTTCTTTGAGAAGATCGCAGATCGGGAAACTGTGTTCATGGTTATTTTCTTCCCAACACCATCGGGCTACATCCAACGGGTCCTGAAAAGAAAGAAGCGCCTCTACTTCCGCCGGAGTAAATACATGCTCAACCTTCAGATAATAGTGGAGTTCCGAAAGTCCCTGCAACTCGTAAATGCTGCCGATGTTCTGTGCATCCAGCATATCCGCATGAACCTTCAAACACTCGTCCAGCCGTTCCATAAGCAGCCGCTTTGCATCTTGTTCTATCAAAATCACCCCTTTCGCTCCGGCATAGTCAGCGTACAGTTCACTTCATTGCCCCATACATCCCAGCCGGGTGTCTTTTGTCTTGCAAACAGTTCCACTCTGGGCTGATCGCCCATGAGTTTTACGATCTTATCCCGCACCTCGTCCGGTTTCTTGCTGTGCTGCTCAATATGGGAGATCACAAACTGATGGATTCCCGCACACTGGCGTTTCGGACGGCCTCTGGTTGCCAGCAGGCAGACCTCCGCGTTTGAGCGGGTCCAAAAGCCCATGCCATAAAACCAGCTATCCGCTTTCCGGTTCTGTTTGAGCCATAGAAAAGCCAGCGTTTTATATTTGAACCCCCAGGCGTCGATCACCCGGAAGGCTTCATTGAGCTGTGGGAAGGTCGCCCACAGAAAGAGGGCGCTGTCTTTTGCGGCAAGTTCCGATACCGGCAGGGCACAGATTTCTTCAATGCTCATTGTGGGGTAATGGTTTTCCGCAACGCCGCTTCCATGTTTCCTGTCATAATGCCAGGGCGGATCGGCATAGATAATGCCGTACTGTTTCGTTTCCGGCATTAGCGAGCCTGCTCATTCTTAGATGGGGCAGGTTTGGTCGGCTGTTCTTTGACCTTACCGGCATTTTCCTTCAATGCACCGGTCAGGGAAGGTTTTTCCGCAGCTCCCTTTGTTGCTTCAAGAGTTGCCTGCAAATTTTCAATAGCCTGCCCGTACCCATCGATCAGGGCGTCGTTAAGCTGCTTGCGGAACTCTGCCGTAACCGGCCAGCAGACATCTTTCCAGTTGCCTCCCTTATCCTGGGTTGCGGGCATATTGACATACAGCCCCTTTTCACTGGAACAGATACGGAAACCGTCAATCTTAAAGCATCCGCCAATCGTAACATTGGCAAACGCCAGCAGGTTTCCCATTGGGGCGATCGGACGCACACGGACATCCAGCTTCATGCCGTTTGCCATTTCCGGCGTCTGTGTCTCCGGCGCCATTTTTTCTGTATTGGTTTTACTCATATATAAAATCCTCCTTTTTAGAATTGGTTTTGTTCATGCTATCTTGCATTAAATATGGATTTGGATAACGAACCTGTCTTAAACAGGGCAAAGGCCAGCAGCACCGTATAACCCGCCGTTCCCCAGATCGCACCGTGCACATCGCCGGACGATGGGATAGACTGGACCAGCACTGCATAAATGGCAACACAGATCAGAATCAAAAAACCCTGAAAACCCAGGGCAAAAAGGGAACGCAGATACCCGGTTCCCATTTGTCCCCATTCCCGGTTTGCCATTGTGGAAAACGGGATCGGTGCAAGGCTCACGGTTAAATAAATCTCGATCATACGGCCATATACAATGACAAAGATCACGATGGACAGTACCCACATACACAGATTGATGATGTTGGTTTCCAGCCACAGTCCAATCAGTTCCCACATTCCCATTGCTTCAAGCTGGGTTTCCAGATCAGACAACGCCGCCTGCACATCCAGGTTCCCGTTTATGACACCGGCACTTTGCGACACCACATTTTGGGCCACATCAAAGACCGCCATCACAATCGTAAAACAGTTGGTGAGCAGGTAAGTGGCAACAAAAGTCTTGAAAATCCACTTGAAGATGTTGAATGTATCGAATTCGTGCATGTTGTTCTTTTCAAGAATCATCTGGATCAGTTCATACACCAGAACAAAGGTCAGGATCATGCCCGCAATGGGAATGACGACGGTTTCCGAAAGATTTTGGATCATGGAAAACACGCCGCCATTCCAGCCCTGCGGGGTCTGTCCTACCTGATTTGCCACATCCGCAACCTGATTGTTGACGGAGTTGAAAATGCTGGTGTACTGTCCGGTGATCGCATCGATCAGGCCCTCTTTAATCCAGTCTGTTATCCATTCAAACAGACTGCCCATAAGTCAGCCCTTAACCGAACAGGCCGGAAAGCAGCGGGATCAGCGTTGCACCAACCAGAGCGATACCTCCGCCTGCCATAAGCTGCTTGATTCCCTGGGATTTTGCACCTGGGTTATCATTTCCGTAACCTTCGAGAAGGTTTACAACACCCCATGCGCCCAGACCTGCGCCCAGGGCGATCACAAGGATCTTCAAAGTATCAATCGCGCTTGCAAAAAATGCCATAATGTTCCTCCTTTAATTTCAGAAATTTTAATTTGTGATATGGCCGTATCAGGCCGGAAACAAAAAAAGCCGCCGCACTGTTTTTAGAAAAAAATCTGTTTCAAACAGCACGGCGGCATGGGGCAGGAAAAATCCTGCGGTTATTTACTTTTCAGGGAGAATCACGAATCCTCAAAAAATCCTCCTTTCATCGTGACAAAAACAAAGCCCGCCAAGCATCATGCTTTGACAGGCAGGAACAACTTTATAAAGTCTGGGAAGCCAGATCTTCGGCTGTGACTTCATAATTGCGGTATCGTTCACCGGGACGCATCGGCATCCGGGTAGAAAGAAACTTTTCGATATTAAAAGCGTTCTTCTCATTAAAATCGGAAAGCAGTTTGTAATTTGGGTGTTTGGTTATATCGTATTTCCGGGAGAGGAACGGCCGCACACCCCTGATCTGCAGCAGACATTTGCCCCCGTCCATAACTGCCAGTTCATCCACCGACATCAGATCCTTTCCCAGCTTTTGAAAATTTTGTCCGTGGGATTCCTGATTGCCCTTTGTGACACTGGTGTTATACAGGTCGATGGTCTCTTTCCCCAATAGGGAGTTCCAACTTTTTAAGGTGGTTTCTTCTTTGCCTCCTAAGAAAAGAGAGGCGTCACAGTTACCGATGATGGTGTCCATGTTGTCTTTATACAGGGCTTTGAGCTGGCTTTGCGCCTGCAGCACCAGGCAGGCAGAGATCTCACGGCTTCGGATGGTCGCCATAAGACGCTCCAGGTTCGGGATCTGCCCGATATTTGCCGCCTCGTCGATCAGGCAGCGCACATGGATGGGAAGCCTTCCGCCATATACATCATCCGCCCGCTCGCACAAACGGTTAAACAAAATGGAATAGATCAGACTGATCAAAAATGCAAAGGTTCCGTCCGTATCACTCATAATAAGGAAAAGAGCGGTCCGTTCATCCCCCAGCATATCCATATCCAGTTCGTCATACATGGTAATTTCCCTGACTTCTTTAATGTCAAAAGGAGCCAGTCTGGAAGCACAGGAAATAAGGATCGACTTCGCTGTTTTTCCGGCAGCGAGCTTATATTTCTTATATTGACGCAGGGCAAAATGATCCGGGTCTTTCTGTTCCAGCGCGTCAAAGAGAAGGTCAACGGCATTTTTGAACGACTCATCATCCTCACGGACTTCCATTGCGTTCAGCATTTCTACCAGTGTGGCAAAATTCTGTTCGTTTGCCGGAGCTTCATAATAGATATATCCGATCAGTGCCGTATAGAGCAGGGTTTCTGCCTTGACCCAGAAATCGTCTCCGGCTTTTCCTTCGCCTTTGGTATTGGCAATCAGAGTCGTGACGATCTTCAAAATATCTTTCTCAGAATGAATGTAGGCGAATGGGTTAAAGTGCATACTTTTCTGAAAATTGATCGTATTGAATACCCGTATTTTATAGGGCTCATAGATGATCTTTCCTTTTTCATTACGCACAGGCTTTCCGTCCTTGTCCAGCTTTGGCGTGCCTCGCTGTAACATCTTTCCGCATTCCACAAGGACTGTACCTTTCGGATCGGTGACGACGTAGGAACTGTGCATTTGCATCAGATTGGGCTTGATGAAAAAGCGCGTTTTTCCCGAACCTGATCCTCCGACTACCAGTACATTTTTATTTCTTGCATTGGCCGGATTTTTGGGCCTTCCGTTTAACATCAGTCCTTCACTTTGGGTAAGAATGATATTGTTTTCCGGCTTTTGGTCCATAAACGGGGCAATATCGGCTTTATTTCCCCAACGGGCTGAACCGTATTCCACATTTTTGCGGTATTTCTTAGCGTCTTTCCCTCTAAGATAGACTGCCAGCCGCATAATGGCTGCACCGCATAAACCGATCAGCCAGTCCATTGCCGCCCCCGGCCACATACTCTGAAACGCAAGGGCAAAGCCTTCGGACAGTCCTAACAGCTTTTGGGAAGCGTCTGCTCCGGGAGCCAGACGCACCGCCTCGCCCAGCTTGGCAAATACCAGAAGGAACAGAACATAAGGCAGATGGAGAATGACCTGTTTTTTCAATGTTTCTGCATCGATCTTCATCGTTCCGGTCCTCCGTGTTCTTTGTTCTTTACACGGTCACGGCCAAGCGACTGCGCCAGTTCTTTGAACTTATGAAGCTGTGTAAGCAGCGACGGTCTGGTGCTGCGTGTAAGGTCTTTCTTTGTATATTCCTTAAAAGCTGCCGTCAGCGCATCCGCCTGGTTTGCCTTGAAATATACCGTCCATTTTGGGGGATCAGTCCCAAGTTCCTTTTCTATATGGTAGCGTACCTGATGTTTCCTGGCATACCGTTCAAAAGAGCGGATTCGCCCTGAAACTTCAATGGTATTGGCTCCGGGGTCTTTATAAGTCAGCCGCTTCATGCTGTTGCGCCCGACTTTTGGCATTGTGCGTTCCTGTTCCATCTTTTGGAGTACCGCAGCAATAGCCGCACGCAGTACCCGCCCTGACAGTTTTGCTGCCTGTATAGAAACAGAAACCGTTCGTTGTTCGAGATCTTCCTGCAAGAGCATCCTCCTTTCTGATAAAATCGGTATTTATAATATGGAAATAACTTTTTACCGGCTTTCCCCAAGAACCTGCTGTCGGGAAGCGTGTTCAAAGGCTTTTGCTGCCTGATCGACCTGAATTTTAGCATGTTTCAAAAGCGTCTTGATGATCGTAGCCGGGCGTTCCTGTTCCTCCAGATGATCGACCATCCCTTTGCACTCATCCGGGAGGTATTCCGCCATATCTTTCAACACATCGGAAAAGTTACCCATAAAGCCCCAGCAGCTATCCGACAGCTCCCCGTTTTTATAAAGCTCAAACCCATAACATTCGCCACGCAGATAGGAATCATAAGCGGCGACTTCACTGCGCATCAGTGCGTCCGCTTTCTGCCGGATGGCGCCGGTCATCTTGTCAGCGTCAAATTCCTTTAGGGCATCTTCTTTGGAAACATAGATCCAGCCAACCTGTCCGCTGTCCCATTCTGCATGAGGAGCCCTGCCTGAGAAACTTTCTGTACTCATGGCAAGACCTGAGTGGTCGTAGAGATAGAGGGGGAGCATCAGATACTTTTCCGAAATCACTTTCTGCATTGCTTCATCGATCGCCCGTTCCTCTGTCTTTGGTCCATGCCGGAAACGGCTGCTTACAATGTTTACCATCCGTTCATAGCGTTTCATGCCGGCTTCATCATGTCCTACGGTATCTAAATACATTTCCCGCAGGAAGTCGTCTTTGTCCATATAGTTGTGATGGTCGCCCAGCGCATAGCGGGGATGGAAGCATACCATCGTCCCAAAATGTTCATCTACCTCGCGGGGAGAGATCAGAATATCGTCCGGCTGCACCATAAGGGCATAAGGTTCATTTACTGCCATTAACATAATTGGCTCCTTTCTTTCTACAAATCCGGGCCGGAATGGTGCATCATCGGTTTTTCCCGGTGTTCATTGGTTGCAGGCTGCTTGACTGCAATGATCTCGCCGGCAATCCTTGAAAATTTTTCAGGGTACTTGAACTGCTCCCCGTATTTCTCCATCAAGTCCGGGGAAAGATCTGTAAAATCTTCCTCGCCAAGACCAACGATCAGAAAATTCCCGGACACAATATCATAGATGTGGCCGTCATCGTCAAAGAGAGCCCGGTTCAGAGGCAGCCCCAGCAGCTTGCCTTCTTCATTACAGATCAGAGCCACCGGGTCCTCATACGGATAGACCGCCTGAATATCTCCGCCTACTGCCGCCTGCAAGGATTTCAGACCGCTTTCGATCTCCGCAGCATAAGGGGACTTGCCCGGCTCTACCATTAACACTTTCATAATTGTATATCCTCCTTCTTTTTCATTGCCGTACCGGGAGCGGCTGGCGTTTTTTCCTGAGTTTTTGCCACAGAGAGCTTCCCCAGGACGGAAGGCTTCTCCCGGTTTTCGGGTGTAAAAATACCGCCCTCCGAAACCTCGGCGGCGGCATGTTCCGTTTTGGCCTGTTCCAGTCCTTCAACCGTATAGCCAGGTAAAAGAGTACCGTGAACCATAAAATGGTGCTCATATTCTTTCGGGATTGGCGGGGAAATTTCCGTGAATAAATGGGAATAGGCTTTCTTTCGCCCGTCCAGGTATTTTATGGCCGCATTCTTATCTGTATATCGTTTCTGGTTTTGTCCGGCAATCTTTGCTCCGTATCCCTGCTTCGGGGAATGAATACGGACTTCCCACGTCACATACCAGGCAACCGGAACACTCTGTTTGGTTTCCCGGTCATATTTCGTATCTTCCCAAATACTGCAGGTCATCTGATAGACCCGGTTGCTGATTTTCTGATCCGCCCTCCAGTTATCGGTATCTTTCCACTGGTTGCCGGTATGTTCAATCTCCGGTGTACGAAGATATTCCAAAGCCCGGTTGATCGTCTGTGTTGCCGCTGCCTGCTGTTCCCACTGTTTTGCAGCAGCCACCACGATTTCATAGGCTTTCTGCTCCCCGTCGATACTTCCTTGGCGCATGGCTTCCAGGCTATCTGTTCCCATTGTGATCAGAGTAGAAATATCCACATTTTCACAAACTACGCTGTGTTCAATTTTAAGCTCTGATCCCGGCGTCAAGTGGTCGCCATACCGGTAGGCATGGTAATCCCTGTTTTCTTCCAAAATGCTGTTCACCTCCTGCTATATTTCCGGCTCATGGTTTTTTCTGGAAACCGTCTGTGCCGGTGATTTTTTATCTGCCGGTCTGTTTGCCGCAAGCTGATCCATCACGGAAGGACGGCCGACGCCGAACATGGATAGCTGACCGTCCGCTGCCTCACGAAGTTCAGAAACAGAGAGGGGAAGCGTTACATCAGCATGGGTCAATAGCTGTTCCCGTTTCAAATCCTGAATGATCTCGTCAAAAACAGCGTTGATCGCACGGCGTTCTTCCCCCACAGGGAAGGCTTTCAATACCTCCATTTCTCCGCCTTTACCGGAAACCAGGGTAAGGGCACAGTCGGCATGGCCTGCCAGATAATCCGATATGTAGGGCAGTTTGTCCTTGATATAACAGGCAAAGGCTCTGGCTGTCATTTCCACATTGCTGTCCCAATAACCGCCGTCTTTTTCACATTCTTTTCCCATGCGTACCGAATTACGGTAAAAATCAGTTTCCGTCCGTCCAATCTGCGGAGCTTCCTGCGCCTGCATCCCGAAAAGCATACGCTCAAAAATTTCCAGCCGTTCCCGTTCACTTTTGGGAATTACCCGGCCGGTAACATTCTTCTTAAATGCGCTGATCTGTTCCACAGAGCCGGGTTCGCCGGACAAAAATGCTTCCCGCAAGACTGCGTAGGTTTCCATCTGTTCCTCATTGCCATACCGTTTCAGGGAGGCAAGAACCGAGGAATCCAGCCAGCCTGCCGCATTTTTCCGGGTGCGTTCTGTTTGTGCTTCCGTGCGCTTTGCTGCCTGTTCCGGTGTTTCCGGTTTATACTTCATGGTGTCAATGAGTTTTTGGAACGGCGCATAGAGGCGGGGCTGTTCTGACAGCATCCCTTTTGCGCCCATCTTTGTACCAAGATAATCGTCAAGTCCATGCCACCATTCATGTGCCAGCGAACCGGCCCCGTGCATTTTCGTAAGATTGATGACTGTACGCAAAGGTTCATAATGAGCCGCAGCATTGCCGCTGCCTCTTGCACCAAAAGCGATCGCAAGCGTTCCCTGATAAGCAATATCTTTATCGCTGATCTTAAGGGCTGACGCCAGATCCTTTAGTGCTTCAAATCCCATGTTAAGGGAGGTCTGACGGTCGTTCTGGTTCATCCAGTTTCCAAACTCACCGCCGCGGAACCCAAAGGTATCAAGATAATGCTGTCCGGTAATCTCCACGCCATTCCGGTAATCCGGGCCGGTACGTTTGACATGGGCGAGCTGGGGAGGGACAAACCGGAGCCTTCCGTTTTTGTTCCTGCCTTTGGCAAGTTCCTGCACCCATTTCAGGGCAGCTTCTTTGGTCTCAAAATTGGTCCGCAGGATCGAATAGCCTTTTGTCACATAGTAGGTACCGGGTTTCCAGTCCTCATTTTTAGAATAGGTATGTTTCCCGTCGTTGAAGTGGATCGCATAACCTTTCGGTATTTTCTGCTCTTTGGAAACACAAAACTGTTCCTTTTTTGCTTTCTGAGTAAAGTTGCGCTCAAAATATTCAGCCGAGCGGATCAGCATGGTATTGGACAATTTGTTTGTGATCACGGGATTGTCCTGTCCCTTTTTCGTTGCCCGGTAATGGATTCCGCTTCCCCAGCCCTGTACCTTTTCTAAATATCCATTGTCAACGAAAAAGCGGTCATAGGCTCTCACAGCATCCTCCACAGTACGGACATCTGAAAGCACTGCCTGCAATTCCCGGACTGTTTTTATATATTCCTTTTGTCTCGCGGTCCGTTTTTCCGGGGTGTCATCCGTGCGGTAATACTGAGGGGAAGCGTTTAAGCCGTCCCTCGCTTTTTTGATAAAATAGACCACGCCAAGAGGAATCCCTTCCTCCAGCATGGCTGCATAGTCCGGCTTTTTCCAGACATTATCCTTTTTCACAAATTTTTCGGCTTCGCGCTCATTCATGGCTTCCAGATCATCCGCATACAGCCCGCGGTCTTTCCACAAGTCTTTTTTCGCACCGCCGATCTTTTCGCCGAAATCTTCATGCACTCCTGCCAATCTTCATCACCTCCAGTCAGTGTAGAATTCTTATCGCTCCGGGGCAGGGCGGCGTTCTTCGTTTTTGTAAAGTTGTGGGAGGTTTCCTGTGAGCCGGTCGGTTTCCCTGCGGATCAGTTTGTCCAGAGCGCCTAAATCCTCCGGTACAATGGCAAACTCCCGGTAATTTTCATACCACAAGCCCGTAGAGACTGCTGCGATGGGCGCAATTTTCTCCGAACCGGCTGGAAGAAGCCGATACACAGGGGCTTCGTCATAAAGAAGCATCTGTTTTGCCGTTCCCTGTGGTATGCGGTACTTATCCATATCCGGGTTCTGGGCTGCCTCCATATATTGCATATTCAGGCGTTCTTCTAAATCCTGGGGCATATAACGAAATGCCTGATCCATCCACTGTCTGAACATCGTGGAATAGTGGTACTGCCATTCCGTAACTTGATTCGGGGCATAAGAAAATCCCCAGCTTTTCAGAGCATCTTTTTCGTAAAGCTCCATTTCAGTCCATTCTTTCAGGCTGACCGTGGCCGCTGAACCATCTTTGCGTTCGATATTGACGCCGCAAGGATAGAGGATATTTCTTTTTATATCCTGCCGCAGCGTGTCTAAATCCATCATCAGAACATCCCCGTACAAGTGACCGCCCTCGCTCCGATCCGTATGAAACAGGAAAGCCCTCGCTCCGATGAACTCCGTTGTTAAGATCATTTGATGAAGGTCTGCCGTAGAACAATAAGCAAACAAGGCGTCGGAAAGCCACATGTGATTTTTCCCCATGATAGTAATGGAATCAGCCCCGGTATTTGTCGCCAGAGAACGCATATTAAATTCGCATTCCCTAAGAAAATCTCCGGCAAAAATATGGAGCTCATACGCAAAGACGGATAAGTCTGTATCACGGATCAAATGAATCTGCGGTAGTGGTTCCTGATTCAATCAAATTCCTCCTTTCATGTGAACCTGACAATTACCGGCTTTCCTTATCATGGGAAGGTGCCGGTTGCTTTTTTGCCGGTTCCGTTTTCTCTGCCTGTTCCCGCATTGCTTCCAAAACAGAAGGGCGCCTTTCCGCAGTCTGTTCCAACCGGACAAGGGTATTAAGTGCCCATTCCGCATTACGGTTAATGGAGGATATAAGGGCGCCCTCCACTTTGAAAGCGCCTTTGAACACCCTAGCCACCTTTCCATTTTCTTTTGCGTCTGTCTCCGCAGGTTTTCCTTGAATAGCACGGCCCATATTTTTGAGATGCCGCCCCATTTCGTGGTATTCCGTACTGAAAGCATCAATTCTGGCAACAGCCCTGTTGCTGGCTTGCATACTTTTTTCTGCTGCATTTTGAATGGATTCCAACGTCGGTCTGACATATAAAAACTGTGTGATCCCATTCAAAGCGACAGCACCGCGTTCCCTGAAATCGGCAAGGATATTCCTGCACCCGTTTATGATCTGGCCTTTGAGTTCGGAAAGACGGTGACGCATAGCGGAAATATTCGTCTCCATAGCTTTACAGCTCTTTTGGAGAGCATCTTTCAGGGAATGGTTCTGTAATCCCTGCATTTCCTGACGCACCGCCTTTAGTTCCTCGGTTGCCTCTAAAAGACGCTGTTCCATCCCGGTCACATGCTCGATCAGCTTGGCAAATTCTTCATATCCCGGTGTATTGTTGTCTTTTAGGAGAGCAAGCAGCTCTTTGACCTGCTCATTTTCCGCAATCGGCTGGCTATCTGTCTCCGCCATTTATCAATCCCTCCCATCTGCCGGTAGCTGTCCGCCGGCAATCTTGCCGACAATCTCCGGACCGGTTTCATAAATCTGCATGAGGCGTTTTGCTGTGCCGCAGGGCTGTGCAGCTCCGCTGGTCCAAAGACGCACTGTGGATGGGGCAACATTCATCAAAAGCGCAAAGCCCTTTTCGTTCATGTCCAGCTTTTTCATCAGCGATTTAACCATATCGGGGCCGTAGTCTGGACACCGGGAAGCCTCGGCGATCATCTGCAAAGCGGTATTTTCAATTTTTTTCATTTTCAAATCCTCCTGTTATTTGTTTTCCAGCCTTATGCCGGGGCGAAGCTGATCTGGTTGTGTTTCATCCTTTTGGCAAAGTCCGGCAGCGAATAATTTACCCCGTCAATTTCTGCATGGGTGTCATCCAGACGATGGCAAACAGCAAAATGCCTGTCCCCGTTTCCATAGAACAGGCAGAGTAAACCATTGTCAGGAATGGAAAACAGCGTTTTTCCGGCGCTGTTTGTAAAGCAGATCTGTTGAGATCCATTCATGTTGAAATCCTCCCTAAATTGAAACAGCCGCCTCTTTTGGGCGGCGTTGGTGCTGGCTGGTTTGCAGTTGTTCCCGAACCTGCAGCAATTTCTCATTGTAATCTTTTCCCATCCGGGGAGGGTTGACACTTACCCGGATATGACGGAAACGTTTATCCTCATGGAGCATGGTCTTGATTTTCCGGGCATTGACAAATCCGGCAAGGTCGTGGTCCATATAAAGGGTAACACGCCGGATCTCCGGGTGGCGTTCCAGGAAAGAAGTCAACGCCACATGGGAAGTACCTCCCAAAGACAAGCGATAACCATTCCATTTCCATCCCTCCAGCTCTTGAAGTGTCGCATGGGAAAGCGCATCAATAGGAGCTTCAAAGACTGCCACATGCCGGCTGCCCGGACTTTGCGGGGGATAACAAAAGTTATATCCTTTGTCGCTGCCATAGACATCCTTTTTGAGATTGCCGCTGATACTACGCATACAGGCGAACTTCGCTTTCCCGGAATCATCTTTCCCTACAAATACACAAACCGGTTCTCCATGATACCGGGCTTCGTAAAAAATCCCGGCTTGTAAACACTGGCGAATGACTTCTGAGCTGATCCCCCGTTTCTGCAAATAGGAGACCGCAGCGGTCGCGCAACGTCTGGCCCAGGGGAGAGAGAATGCTTTCTTTTCCGGCTCCTTTGATATCTGTATTTCTGCCGTACTTCGGTAAGCCGGTGTATGTCGGATTTCGCCACCTACCAGAGCATGAACCGCATCCACAAGACCATATCCCCGAATCTGGATCAGGTAGTCCAGCGCATTGATACTCCGTCCACGGCTGTTCCAGTACCAGTACCTTTTCCCGGTCACATATACCAGACTGTCATGTTCCTTATGCCGGAAATTAGGTCCATCCCGTTTCAGCACACCGGGTTCATGGAACTGCAGGTAAGTAAACAGATCAGCTTCCCGCGCTGCCTGAATCTGTTCTTTGGTTACGCCGGGCATTGTACCGGCACAGTGATTCTTTTCATCGTGCTTTACCTCCTTCCTGTGATGGAATGAAAAAAGACACCCAAAGGTGCCTAACAGCCGTACAGATCGTGATTGACCTCGGCACGGTAATAGCTGTCCATTGTAGCCGGGGCATTATACAGCGCCGCCAGCAGATATGCTTTGATGTTTCCGACCTTCGTCGTGTTCTTGTCGATACAGTCAAAGACATACTCTAAGTGACCGGAATTGATCTTCAGGAACCGGCTCTTGACGATCTCCCGCGGAAAATCATCTCCGGCGATGCGTATGTAAGGGCGTTTAGACAAAATCACTTCAAGCATAAGTTCAAGGGCTTCGTCCAGACGTTCCCTGCCATACCGTAAGATCAGTAAGTCATATTCGATATTTTCTTTGATGATTTCACGATAGGCTTCTATCAGCTCTATCCGATCCATCCCATCCGTGCGGCTTGCCGCTTCCGGCTCTGCCGGATAGATTGATGGATAAGTTATTGATTTATCTTTTTTTGATTTTTTTGTTTTTAATGGATTAGTATTTAATTGTACCGGATTTGCCTGTTCAGGTTCCGCCTGTTTAGGTTTTGCCTGTTCAGGTTTTACCTGTCTTGGATTTTCCCGTTTAGGTGAAAGCCCTGTGTTTTCGGTGCTTACAGGCTGCTCATGGATCGTATATTCAATGTCTCCCAACTGCCCGTTATCATAGCGGAGGCGCTGTCTGGTGAGATAACCATGCCGTTCCAGTTCCTTCAGGGCAGTAGTGATAGAATCCACACCGTCCTTGCAGATATGGGCGAGTCCCTTCGTGGTATAATCCCAATCTTCCGGCAGCGACAACATAAGTGATAAAAGCCCCTTTGCCTTTAAGGACAACTCCGTATTGCGCAGATGGTGATTGCTCATTATCGTAAAGTCCTTTGTTTTCTCTACACGGAATACTGCCATTGTATCGCCTCCTTTCTTCGACTATTCCGTTACAAGGCATGATCCCTGTGGTCATAATGGAGATGACCGCCAGAGACCTTCGCATGGTTTTTCAGTTTCACTTCGCCCCTTTCCTGGCTCTCTAAAAATTTCTGATAGCCGGCATCTGTAAGGAACAAGCGCATCTTATCGCCTTTGTCGCCAACAGGGGAATCGTAAGACAATACATCAAAAACGATCATGTGCCTTACATCCGGGTCAAAGCGTTCAAGTGCCATGATGTCATGCCCCTTCAATTTTTCTGCACCTGATTGCTGTCTGGCCTCGGCGATCTTTTCTCCAATCGTCCGGGCTGGATAGGGCAGACGGTAATTCTTCTGAATATCTTTTACCAAGTCCATGCACTCTGCATTTGACAGAACACGAAGTTTTGCCATAAGACCTTCTGCCGCCTCCCGCTGCTCGGAATTATTTGAATACCGCACGGTCATATAAAGTTCATTCAGGATCTTTGTCTGATAATCGCCCTCCACCTGAAAGAGCAGCTTTTTTTCCATTTCGTTTAATTCCATGGGGATCTCCTTTCTCTTGAAAATAGGTATGAAAAAAGGGCGCCCACCTTAAAAGTGAAACGCCCACGGCAATCAGCGGTCAGACATAAAGCCGGACCGCTGGCACTATTAAATTTTGTCGTTAATAAAACAGCCTCCTTTTTTCTTTATAGTTTTCGTCAATTTTCAACTTGGAAAAGGAATTGAATAAAAGACGACAAACGCTCAAACCCCTTGAAAATAAAGGCTTTTTCTGTTTGTCGTTATTATACCGTAACGGCACAGCTGTGCCAGCTTGCTGCTGGCCAACGGCGTCCCCCTCAAACACATTCAGGAGTGGTTGGGGCACAGCGACTTTACCACCACGGCGAACATCTACGCCCACTTGGATTACAAGTCCAAGATCACTTCGGCGCAGGCGATGGAGACAGGGCTTGCTCTGCCGGAGGGCGGCGACTTCAGCAGCCGCTGGGGGTCGATCGGTGCCGGGGAGAACTTCTGATTTTCTCCCCTGAAAACCGAAAATCGTGCGGGCTTTGCCCTTTAGGCAAAAATTAAAAAGCCTGTAAACGGGCTTGTTTACAGGCTTTTTGTGGCGGAGAGTTAGGGATTCGAACCCTAGAGACCTTTCGGTCTACAGCATTTCGAGTCAAAATTCGCTATTTAGAAATAAGCGGAATTAAGAGAAATTGAGTGACGATGGCGGAACTTGAAGAAGCCCGTATTTCAAGGGTTTTTCAAGGGTAAAAGCTCGGAAACTGGAAAAACGCCCAAAAATCAATGAGTTCGAATAATTAGCGGTTTTACTGCTTTTTAGGGGAGAACTGAGCATTTTGGGGAGAACTAGGGGAGAACTGGGGAGACCAAACAAGAAAAAATCGCAGTTCCTACGACTGCGTTTTGAACAGACTTTCATGGGAAACCACCTGCCGTTGACCAATATGAAAAGGTGGTTTGAACATGAAAAATTTAGAAGCGCATTTCAAAGAGATCAAGAAGCAATACCCAAAAACCATGAGCAAGGATCAGCTATATCGGGTGGCCCACATCAGCAAGGCAACCGCACTCTATTTGCTTCAAAGCGGTGCAATTCCATGCAAGGACACGGGTAAAAAAACACGTCGCTATACCATTAAGACAGACGATGTGATCGAGTACCTGCGTCAGAGGGAAATATGCCCGGAAAAGTACAAGGCCAGTGAAGGATGGTACGCAGGGACAGCAGGTGCTAAAAAAGCAATAGCTCCAAGCTGCTGGATAACGCTGACTCCTGAGCAGACGAAACAGTTTGAGCTGTTTTTTGAAGCGGAAATGAAGGAGATGGCGGACCTTATTACAATCGAGGAGCTTGCCGTGTTTGCTGGATACAAATCTACCTCTGTAGTAAACTGGTGCAGCAGCAAAAAGATGAAGGCATTTAAGATTGGAGGGAAATATTTTATCCCCAAAGAGTGTGCTATCAAATATTTAGCTTCAGCGGCAATGTGCCGTAATCCGCAACAGTCGTACAGGTACAAGCTGTTTGTCACAGAGTTCAGAAAACAATACAACATAAAATCATGAAAACAGTACATAGCGCGTCTGTTTACCCAAAGTGGCGCTTGGGTCGGCAGGCGCGCTGTTTTTATGCCCAGATGCGGGCAAAGGAGGTGTTATTGTGAAAGCATACGGGAAGTCGTGGGGTTACAACGTATATGACTGCCGGTACTGCCTGTACCGAAAAGGGAAAATACAGGGCTGCGTCTACCCGGACGGCTGCTGCTGTCCCGTCCCGCAGAAGCCCGAAAGACGGAACGGCATAGAACAAGTTTACGATGCAGCTGCGGACAATGCCGCTCCCGTTTCGGAGTGCGAGGGCTGTCCCTACGGAAGGGCTGCCCCCTGCATCGGATGGTGTACCAAAGAGGTCATGCGCGCCGCAGGGCTTCCAAAGGAGCGTGACAGAAGCCATGTATGACTATTTCTACGGTGCGGAAGCGGAACAGTTCTTCTTTTACCGCATCCCCAAGGTGCTGTTCACGGAGGAACGGTTCAGAAGCGTTTCCGCAGAAGCCAAGGTGCTCTACGGTCTGCTCCTTGACCGCATGAGCCTGAGCTGCAAGAACGGCTGGCTGGATAAAGAAGGACGTGTGTATATCATCTTCACCATCGAGGAGGTCATGACCGCCCTGGGCTGCGCCGACCAGAAGGCCGGAAAGCTGCTGCATGAGCTGGAGAGCAAATGCCGCCTCATCGAGCGCAAGCGGCAGGGGCTGGGCAAGCCCAACCTCATCTACGTCAAAAACTTTGTGGATAAGGATGTGGATAACGCATCGGGCAGCACCGCGCCCTCCCCGGAATCACGATTCCAGAACCGTGAAAATCACGATTCAGGAGCAGTGAAAATCACGGATCAAGAATCGTTAAAATCACGATCTAATAATACTGAGAATAATGATACTGATTTTAGTGATACTGATTCCTTTCCCTTCACTTCGTTCAGGAGGGATCACGGGCGGGAAGTGAAAGGAAACGAAGCGGCTCTGAGAGAGCGGTACAGAGAGCTTATTGCGGAGAACATCGCCTACGACGCACTCCTGACAGACTATCCATACGAGCAGGACACGCTGGAAGAAATCCTGGAGCTGCTGGTGGATGTGGTCTGTACGACGAAAAGCTCCGTCCGCATTTCCGGCGACGATAAGCCCGCCGAGGTGGTCAGGAGCCAGTTTTTGAAGCTGAACAGCGAGCACATCCGCTTTGTGGTGGGCGGGCTGAAGGAAAACACCACCCGCATCCGCAATATGCGCCAGTATCTTTTAGCCACGCTGTATAACGCCCCTCTGACCATCGGGAACTACTACCGAAGCCTTGTGAGTCACGATATGTCGGAGGGATTCATCTGAGCCGCAGGTTATCGCCTGCGGCTTTGGCATTTTCAGGAGGTGATGCGACCGTGCCGAAACAGAAACCCAACGAACAGGTACAGCAGATACCGCTGTCAGAGATTCGTCCCTTCAAGAACCACCCCTTCAAGGTGACGGACGACGAGCTCATGCAGCAGACCATCGACAGCATCATGCAGGTGGGCGTTCTCAACCCCGCCATCATCCGCCCCGCACCGGAGGGCGGATACGAGATGGTAGCCGGACACAGGCGGCTCCATGCCGCAGACCTTGCGGGGCTGAAAACCATACCGGCCATCGTCCGCAATCTTGACGACGACGAGGCGGTGATCCTCATGGTGGACAGCAATTTGCAGCGGGAAACCATCAGCCCCATGGAGCGGGCGCAGGCGTACAAAATGAAGCTGGAAGCGTTGAAGCATCAGGGAAAACGGGTGGATTTGGAGGGAAAATCAACTTCTGTTCAAGTTGGACAGAAGTTGCCGGGAAAGACCTCACGCGAACTTGTGGCTGAAAACAGCCCCGACAGCGCAGCACAGATTCGCCGCTATATCCGTCTCACCGAGCTTTTGCCGGAGGTGCAGAAAAAGGTGGACAGCAAGGAGATCGCGTTCAGCCCCGCCGTGGAGCTGTCGTATCTCACCCGTGACGAGCAGAAGCAGTTTCTGGACGCAATGGACTATTCCCAGAACACGCCCTCGCTTTCCCAGGCACAGCGGCTCAAGAAGCTCAGCCGGGAGGGAAAATGCACGAAGGAGGCCATGCGCTCCATCATGTCCGAGGAAAAGAAGGAGGAACAGGAGCGCATCACGCTGAGCAGCGATACCCTCCGCAAATATTTCCCCCGAAGCTACACGCCCCTGCAAATGCAGCAAACCATCATCAAGCTGCTGGAGCAGTGGCAGAAAAAACAGCAGCGCCGGAACGAGCGCTGAGAAAGGCAGGTTTATCCATGAACGTAACCATCAACATCTACGGCGACGTACACATCCACTGCGACTGCTGCGACGAACGCGGCGTATATGCCGACGACCTTGAGGAAAGCCCAGAAGTCCCATATGAAGATGCACCCGATACGGAGGATGACAGCGAAGAAATCGAGCTGTCCATTGCGGAAGCGGAAGCTGTGGTCAAGGCAGTGGCGGAGCTGCTCTTTCCCTTTCTTCCGGCTGAAATTGACGAGGGAGGCGGCGCGCATGAAGGAGTTTGACGTGACCATCACCGAAACGCTGAAGCTCACCGTGTCCGTGCAGGCATCTTCCAAAGAGGAAGCCCAACAGATGGTAAGCGACCAGTGGCACGCCGGGGATCATATTCTGGATGCGGACAATTTCGTGGAGGTGGAGTTTGAGAGCAATGACGGCAAGGAAATATCCGCCGAAAGAGCGCAGAACGACACCATCGAGGTGCTCATGGTGGAGCCGGGACAGTACCCGCGCGTGGAGCGCATCGGCTCCGACCTCGCCTCCTTGCAGAAGGCGGTGGACGGCTATATCGAGGCGGTCTACCCATATGACGACCCCGTGGCGCTGATATGCGGTGAGGAAGCCAAGCTGGAGGGCAAGCCCCTGAACCGCGCCCTGCGAGACGAGGACGGCGATATCTACGATATTGTGGCCGGCAAATTCTTCCTCTGCGGTCTGGGGGATGAGAATTTTGCGTCTCTCCCGAAGGAGCTGCAACAGAAATATGAGGAAAAGTTCCGTCAGCCGGAAGCCTTTTTGAAGATGGGCAGCAAAATTATGGCGATTCCCACCGAGCCTGCCAAGGCAGCGGGCAAAGGCAAGACCGCTCCGGTGACAGAGCGATGATACCATCACTCCCAATGCGAACGGAAGGAGGAAAAACTCATGCAGGAAGAAATTGAAAACAGAACTGTCACTCTGATCATCTCCGCCGTCAAGCTGACCGCACGGGAGCTGAAGGCCGGGATGGATAAATATCTTTCCGAAAAGAAGAGCAAAGCCATGGAAAAGGCGCGTGCCGCGCCTGAAAAGCCCACCGGCAAGCAGACGGTGAAGCAGCTCATAGGGCAGAATCAGGGTGTATCCAACATTGAGATCACCAACAGCAATATCAAAGGCTTTGAGCGCATAGCCCGGAAATACGGCGTGGATTTTGCCGTTAAGAAAGACCGCAGCGTTTCACCGCCGAAATACTTTGTGTTCTTTAAGGCGAGGGATGCGGACGCACTGACGGCGGCGTTCAAGGAATACACGGCATATGAGCTTAAACGCGCCGCCAAAGCGCAGAACCGTCCCTCCGTGCTGGCGCATCTGCAAGCACTCAAGGCAAAGGTTCAGGCTATTACGCCGGGTAAATCCCAAAATCAGAACAGGGGCATCACGATATGAAGAAACCTCTGAATATCAATAAGTTCTTGCTGCCCAATATCCCGTATGTCTTTATCGCCCTCTTTGCCACCAAGTTAGGGCAGGCGTGGAGGTTTGCCCCCGGCACGGATTTCTCGGGAAAGGCGCTGCACCTCATGGAGGGATTCGCCACTGCTTTTTCCTCATTAGTACCCAGCTTCCACCCCATCGACCTGTGCGTGGGCGTTGCAGCCGCCCTGCTCATCCGTCTGGCGGTGTACGTCAAGGGCAAAAACGCCAAGAAATTCCGCAAAAATCTGGAATACGGCTCTGCCCGTTGGGGCAAGCCCGAGGATATCGCCCCTTACGTCGATCCGAAGTTTGAGAACAACGTCATTCTCACCCAGACCGAGCGGCTCATGATGTCCAACCGTCCCAAAGACCCCAAGACGGCGCGGAACAAAAACGTGCTGGTGGTGGGCGGCTCCGGCAGCGGCAAGACGAGGTTTTTCATTAAGCCAAATCTCATGCAATTACACAGTTCATACGTTGTCACCGACCCGAAGGGCAACATCGCCGTGGAGTGCGGAAAGCTCATGCTCCGCAATGGCTATAAGGTGAAGATATTCAATTCCATCAACTTCAAGAAGTCCCACCACTACAACCCCTTTGCGTATATCCACAGCGAGAAGGATATTTTGAAGCTGGTCACGACCCTCATCGCCAACACCAAGGGGGACGGGAAATCCGGGGACGATTTCTGGCAGAAGGCCGAGACGCTACTCTACACGGCGCTCATCGGCTATATCCACTACGAAGCCCCCGAGGAGGAACAGAACTTCGCCACGCTCATCGAGTTCATCAACGCCATGGAGGTGCGCGAGGACGATGAGACCTTTGAGAATAACGTGGATCTGGCCTTCAAGGAGCTGGCGCAGCGGGAGCCGAATCACTTCGCCGTGCGGCAATATAAAAAATACAAATTAGCGGCGGGCAAAACAGCTAAGTCGATCAATATTTCCTGCGGCGCGCGCCTTGCGCCCTTCGATATCCAGGAGCTGCGGGAGATCACCATGTACGACGAGCTGGAGCTGGACACTCTGGGCGACCGGAAAACGGCGCTGTTTCTCATCATGAGCGACACCGACAGCACCTTCAACTTCCTCATTTCCATGATTTACAGCCAGTTATTTAACCTGCTGTGCGAAAAGGCCGACGACGTATACGGCGGCAGGCTCCCCGTCCATGTGCGCTGCCTCATCGACGAGTGCGCCAACATCGGGCAGATACCGAATCTGGAGAAGCTCATGGCTACCATCCGCAGCCGCGAGATTTCCGCCTGTCTGGTGCTGCAAGCCCAAAGTCAGCTAAAGGCTTTGTACAAGGACAACGCCGACACCATCATCGGCAACTGCGACAGCTCCATCTTTTTAGGCGGCAAGGAGCCCGGCACGCTGAAGGAGCTGAATCAGGCGCTGGGGAAAGAGACCATCGACACCTTCAACACCGGCGAGAGCCGTGGACGGGAGGTGTCCCACAGCCTGAACTATCAGAAGCTGGGCAAAGACCTTGCCACGATAGACGAACTGGCGGTGCTGGATGGTGGCAAGTGCATCTTGCAGCTTCGGGGCGTGCGCCCCTTCCTCTCGGATAAGTACGACATCACCCGTCACCCCAATTATAAGTATCTGTCGGACGCAAACCCAAGGAACGCCTTTGATATCGAGAAATACCTCTCCACAAGGCTGGTGCCGAAAGCGGATGAGGTCTACGAGGTGTTCGACGCGGGCCGCGTCTGAGCGCACAAGCCCGCCGCCAACCGCGCGGCGGCTTTTCATATAGATACGGATGAGAAAAGACGCTTCCTCGCTTGCAGGGTCGGAACGAATCCACGAACTAAAATTTGAAAGGAGAAGCCGGAATCGGGGCTGCATCGCAGCTTTCGCTCCGGCTCCTGCTGTATCCGCGAGATTTCAACACAACCAACACCCAATGATTCCGGCAACACAAATATGGAATTTTTCAACTCTGCTGTTACCGTTCTTCAGACCCTCGTTGTTGCCCTTGGCGCTGGCCTGGGCATCTGGGGAGCAATTAACCTTCTGGAAGGATATGGAAACGACAATCCGGGTGCAAAATCACAGGGCATGAAGCAGCTCATGGCGGGCGGCGGCATCATCGTCATTGGCACCACGCTGATCCCTCTGCTGTCTGGCCTGTTTTAAGGTAGGCGCTTATGGATTTTCTCACCGACTGGCTCACAAACTGGCTCAAAGAGCTTCTGATTGGCGGGATCATGGGAAACCTCGAAGGTCTTTTTGATACCGTCAATACCCAGGTCGGAGAGATTGCGGCACAGGTAGGGACTACCCCGGCGGCGTGGCACGCCGGGGTTTTCTCCCTGATCCGACAGCTTTCCGAAACGGTGATCCTGCCGATTGCCGGAATGGTGCTGACCTTTGTTGCCACTTATGAGCTCATACAGATGCTTTTGGAAAAGAACAATATGCACGAGGTTGACGTTGCGAACCTCTATAAATGGATGTTCAAAACAGCCTGTGCAATCTTAATCCTGTCAAATACATTCAATATCGTCATGGCTGTGTTCGATGTGTCGCAGAGCGTTATCGCGCAGGCAGGCGGGCTCATTCAAGGCTCCACCGATGTTTCGGCGGATATGCTTGCCGAACTGGAAACCTCGCTGGAGGCGATGGACTTGGGGCCGCTTTTGGGGCTTTGGCTGCAGTCTGCGCTCATTGGATTTACGATGAAGGCGATGGGGATTATCATTTTCGTTTTGGTGTATGGCAGGATGCTGGAAATCTATCTGCTGACCAGTCTGGCCCCCATCCCCGTTGCTACGCTTTCCAACCGGGAGCTTGGCAGCACCGGGCAAAACTACATCAAGTCCCTGTTTGCCGTGGGCTTTCAAGGGCTGCTGATTCTTGTATGTGTTGCAATTTACGCAGTGCTCATTCAAGGCATCGCAACAGGCGGCGATCCCATTGGGGCGATTTGGGGAACTGTGGGCTACACGGTTCTGCTTTGCTTCATGCTCTTTAAGACCGGGAGCATTGCCCAGCGTATCTTTGGCGCTCATTAACAGGAGGTGGTGTTTATGCCGAGAAGATACGGGGCAGACGGAACGCGCTTATGGAACGGAAAAACGCCGGAGGAGTTTACTGAGGCAGACGCTTACCGCTTTATGGCGGAAACAGAGGCCGTCCTGCAAAGAAAAGAGCTGATGGACGACCCCGCCCAGCCTGCTCCGGCAAGCGGAAAGGAGGAATTTTATCTGAGTAAGAAAGACGATGTATTGCTGACCCCGGAGCAGATTGCTGCGGAGGAACGGCGCTGGCTGTTTGATGCTCCCATCGCGGAGCTTGCGGAAGTCAAGGGCGTTAGCATTGACGAGGCAGTAAAAATGCGGACGGATGCCATCTTGCAGGAGGCGGTTGTTCCGATCACGGTATCTGTTCGCCCGATTGAGCCGCAGGGAAAGTTGATCGGCTTCGCCAGCGTCAATTTTGGCGGTGTGGTCATCGATGATTTTAAGGTTGTGGACGGGAAAAACGGGATTTTCCTCGGTGCGCCCTCTAAGCCCGATCCTGCCAGCCGGACGGGATACCGGGCTACGGTTCGGATTCCTGACCGCGCCACACAGGAGCGGATTAACGCGGCTGGTGTGAAGGCGTATCATGCGGCGGTGGAACAGCTTGTTGCACGGGCCCAGGCGGTACGGCCTGCCCCGATCAAGGAGCAGATGGCCGAAGCCGCGAAACAAGCTGGAAAAGAAAATGCCGCCCGTCCTGCGCCTGCCAAGGCAAAGGAGGCCCGTAATGACCGATAGCCGCACTTTGGGACAAAGTGTCCCGAAGGAGGGTTTGTTTCTCATGGACGGCATCGAGGGCCTGCGCTCCCTGCCGAAGCATAGCGTGGATATGCTGCTGACCGATCCGCCCTACGGCACAACCCGGAATTATTGGGATGTGCCCCTGCCGCTCCCGGAACTGTGGGAGGCGGTGAAATGGGCGGTCAAGCCGAATGGTGCGGTGCTGTTCTTCGCACAGTGCCCCTTTGACAAGGTGCTGGGCGCATCCAACCTCGCCATGCTCCGCTATGAGTGGATTTGGTACAAGGAGCGCGGAACAGGTTTTCTCAATGCAAACCGGGCTCCACTGAAAAAGTCCGAGAATATCTTGGTGTTTTACCAGAAGTCCCCGGTCTACAATCCGCAGTTTACTTATGGCAAGCCTTATACCCGCGTACATTCCCGAAGCGGTACAAGCTCCAACTATGGAAAATTTGAACGGCAAGGCTCGGAGTCCAACGATGGCCGCCGCTATCCCGGAAATGTGCTTTTTGTGCCTACGGTGTCCGGCGGCATCCACCCCACGCAGAAGCCCGTGGAGCTCTGCGAGTATTTGATCCGCACCTATACCCACCCCGGCGAACTGGTCGCGGACATTTGCGCGGGCTCCGGCACAACCGCGATTGCAGCTATCAACACAGAACGCCGCTTTGTATGCTTTGAAACGGCCCCGGCCTTTTATGTCGCTGCCAGTGAGCGCATCCGTGCGGCGCAGGCAGTAAAAAGCTCTGGCGAGAAAGGAGTGTAATTATCCAGCAGTATTCTATCATTTACGCCGATCCCCCTTGGCGCTACTCGGCTAAGAAAGTACAGGGCGCGGCGGAAAAACATTATCCCACTATGAGCATTGAGGAGTTATGTGCGTTGCCTGTGGCTGATCTTGCAGCCCCGGACAGCGCACTCTTTTTATGGGCCACTTTCCCGCAGCTCCCGGAGGCGCTCCGGCTGATCGAGGCTTGGGGCTTCACCTACAAAAGCGTTGCTTTCGTCTGGCTGAAAAAGAACAAGAAAGCGGATAGCTGGTTCTATGGCCTTGGCTTCTGGACAAGGGGCAACGCGGAAATCTGCCTGCTGGCTACCAAGGGACACCAACCATCCCGGACTTTGGGACACATTGTCCCGAAGTACAGAAAGGAGTGTGATCTATGCCCTATGTAAACGTACCAAACGATTTATCCAAAATCAAAACAAAGATGGCTTTCAACCTCACCAGACGCCAGCTTGTCTGCTTCGGCAGCGCGGGCGCAGTGGGGATTCCGGCCTATCTGCTGACCCGTGGCACCCTCGGCAATACCGGGGCGATGTTTCTCATGCTGGGAATTATGCTCCCGGCGTTCCTGCTGGCCATGTATGAAAAGGACGGCTTACCCTTTGAAAAGGTGGTGCGGAATATCATCCGGGCCAAGTTTCTAAGGCCGGGGATCAGGGTCTACCGAACCGAAAACATTTATGCGCCCTTTGCCGGGTCGGGCGCTGGAAAGGAGGATGTGATTGAAAAACACAAAGAAGAAAAACGGAGCCGCCGCCAAGGGTAAAGGCCGCGCGACCCTGTCTGCCCAACAGACAATCCCGTATCTGTCCATGCACCCGGACGGTGTGTGCAAGCTCCCGGGTGGGCTCTATACAAAAACCGTGGAATATGAGGACATCAATTACTCCGTGGCATCCACCGAGGATCAGACTGCCATATTCAGCGGATGGAGTTCATTTCTCAACTACTTTGACAGTTCGCTGCCGTTCCAGCTTTCCTTTATCAACCGCCGTTCCCATTCCCGCAGCCGCTATCAAGTCAATATCCCGAAAGCGGATGACAACTATAACAGCGTCCGGGACGAGTTTACCGGGATGCTGAAAAATCAGATTGCCAAAAGCAATAACGGCATTGAACGCTCAAAATACATCACCTTTGGCATACCCGCCGAGGGGATTGCGGAGGCACGGCCCCGTCTGGAGCGTGTGGAGGCCGATGTCATGGGAAACTTTAAGCGACTGGGCGTTCCCTCGGAGCCGATGGACGGGCGGGCCCGCCTTGCGCTGCTGATGCATCCGGGGAGCCGCGAGGCGTTCCGCTTTTCGTGGAAAGACATCCCACAGACCGGGCTTGGCACAAAAGACTTTATTGCCCCGGACAGTCTCGACTTCCGCCAGTCCCGCACATTCCGTATCGGCCAGTATTGGGGCGCGGTGTCCTACTTGCAGATTATGGCATCGGAGCTTTCGGATAAGCTGCTGGCGGAAATCTTGGAGCTGGATGCGGAAATGACCGTGACCATGCACATTCAGACCGTGGATCAGCTCAAGGCAATTAAGACCATCAAGGGGAAAATCTCGGACATCGGAAAAATGAAAGTGGAGGAACAGAGAAAGGCTGTGCGCTCCGGCTATGACCCGGATATTCTTCCCCCTGACCTGATTACATTCAGCAAGGACGCAGCGGAGCTTCTGGCTGATTTGCAATCCCGCAATGAGCGAATGTTTCTGCTGACCTTTACGGTGGTAAACCTTGCTCCTAACCGCCAGCGGCTGGAAAACGATGTGTTTACCGTGGGCGGTATCGCGCAGAAATACAACTGCGCTCTGCGCCGTCTGGACTGGCAACAGGAACAGGGCTTTGTTTCCTCGTTGGCCCTTGGTTACAACGAGGTAGAAATCCAGCGCGGTATGACCACCAGCTCCACAGCCATCTTTATTCCTTTTATGACAAGGGAGCTCCGCATGGCGGGGCAGGCCCTCTACTATGGCATGAACGCACTTTCCCACAATGTCATCATGGCTGACCGCAAAAAGCTGAAATCAGCAAACGGGATGTATTTGGGCTCTACGGGCTCCGGAAAGAGCTTTGCCGCAAAGCGCGAGCTCTTGAATGTGTTTCTCACCATCCCGCAGGATCGGATCATCGTGGTTGACCCGATGGGCGAATACGCTCCGCTGGTGCGAAGGCTGGGCGGCCAAGTGATCGAGATTGCCCCGGACAGCCCGCACCACCTCAATCCGATGGATGTGGAGCTCAATATGGCCGCCGGAGAAAGCCCGCTTTCCATGAAGGCGGACTTTCTTTTGTCCCTATGCGAGCTGGTGGTCGGCGGCAAGGAAGGCTTGCAGCCCATTGAAAAGACGGTCATTGACCGCTGTGTGCGTTTGGTGTACCGGGAACAGGCGCTCGGACTGGAAACTGCAAAAACACCGCTGTTGCAGGATTTGTACGAAGAGCTCTTACGCCAGCCGGAGCCCGAAGCCCGGCGCGTGGCAACTGCCTTAGAGCTTTATTGCACAGGCTCCCTCAATCTCTTTAACCATCCTACCAACGTCAAGACGGACAGCCGTGTGGTGTGCATCGTTCTGAAAAACATGGGCGAAAACCTTAGAAAGATTGCAATGCACATCACAAACGAGTTTGTTTCGCAGGCGGTGGATCAGAACTTCCACGAGGGTGCGGCGACTTGGTGCTACTTTGACGAGTTTCATATCCTGCTCCGCGATCCGCTGACAGCCAGCTACTTTGTGGCAGTCTGGAAAATGCTGCGTAAAAAAGGATGTGTGCCGTCTGCTTTGACGCAGAACGTCAAAGACCTTTTGGCCAGCCGGGAAATCGAGAACATTCTGGACAACACGGATTTTATGATTCTGCTTTCGCAGGCGCAGAGTGACCGTACCATTCTGGCAAAACAGCTCGGTATTTCCGAGCATCAGCTTTCCTATATCACACACAGCAATTCCGGCGAGGGGCTGTTGTTCTATGGAAATGTAACCATTCCGTTTGTGGATCGGTTCCCTCGCGGAGAAATCTATGACCTGCTGACTACCCGCCCGGAGGATATGAAGAATGAAACGAAAAACGAATAAAACCAAGGAGGAGGCTTGGTCGCAGACCGCCCACGCCCCTGACGGGGAACAGCCCGGGCCGGAGGCTTCCGACACTTCGGGACAAAGTGTCCCGAAGTCCAAGTTCCGCAAAAAGAGCCAGCAGGAACAGGCTGCGGCGGCAAAGCTCCACATGGAGTCCCAAGGCGAAAAACTGGAACAGGCCCGGGAGAAGCTGGCAAAGCAAAAGCCGCCGAAAAAGCCCGGCCCGGTAAAACGCATAGGCCGTGTTGCCAGCGGTTCCGTTCACAGCTTCGTGCATGGCAAGATTTTTGAAGTGGAACAGGAAAATGTCGGCACGGAAGGCGCACACCGTTCTGAGCTTGTGGGAGAAACCGCGCTACGGCATGGCTCTCGCTTTGTGCGCCGTAAAGTCCGGGAACATCCGGCAAAAGTGGTACGCAAGGCCGAGGCCCGCTATACCAAGTACACGGCGGACTACCATTTTCACACCGCCGCACAGGAGCACCCGGAGCTGACGAAAAATGCCCTTACCCGCTACTGGCAGAAGCAACGGCTCCGCAGGCAATACCGCAAGCAGGCAAAGGAGGCTGCAAAGCAGAGCGCGGCTGCGGCTGGGAAAACTGCCACAGCCACAGAACGCCTGACTGCCCGGGCAGTGGAATTTGTCAAAAGTCATCCCGCAGGTGCCGTGATTGCGGGGCTCTGTGTGTTACTCCTGTTTGCTATGCAGTCCTGTTCCTCTACCATGCTTATGCTGGGGAACGCCGGGGCCGGTGCATTAGGAGCCAGCACCTATCCTTGCGAGGATCGTGATATGCTGGCCGCCGAAGCCGCCTATTGTGCGTTGGAAGATGATTTACAGCATTATCTGGACACCTATGAAAGCACCCATGACTATGACGAATACCACTTCGATCTGGACGAAATCGAACATGATCCCTATGTGCTGCTTTCTCTTTTGTGTGCGCTCCATGAGGGACAATGGACAATAGGCGAGGTACAGGGAACGCTGCAAATGCTCTTTGACCGCCAGTACATTCTCACGGAGGATGTGGTGGTGGAAACCCGGTATCGCACAGAAACCGACACATGGACGGACGAGGACGGCAACTCCCATACGGACACCTATCAGGTGCCTTACGATTATTACATCTGTACGGTCACGCTGGAAAACTTTGATTTGTCCCATGTACCTGTGTACGTTATGGGCGAGGATCAGCTTTCCCGATATGCCATCTATATGGCAACGCTGGGGAACCGCCCTGATCTGTTCCCGGATTCTCCTTATGTGAACAAGTACATTACCGGGAAACCCGGTGATTACGAAGTGCCCGGAGAATATCTGGACGATGAAACCTTTGCCGCGATGCTTGCCGAAGCGCAGAAATACATCGGCTATCCCTATGTGTGGG